>OOCM01000005.1_pt1 | contig 225575 bp, 175 predicted proteins | sample 1671111 | NCBI WGS metagenome assembly OOCM01 (sample SAMN06348123, study PRJEB24527) | human gut metagenome | biome: human gut; feature: ankylosing spondylitis patient; material: feces | host: Homo sapiens | place: China | collected 2015-10 | reverse complement strand
AAGCCATCTACGGCACAGTTGAGAGATTGGAGCAGAAAGTCGATGAACTTTCTGCTTCACCAAAGTACGCAGGAGCGGAAACCGTTCCTGCAAGTAATGACACAACCAAGTTGGAGAAATCAATCATTGCTATGTTTGGCAAGGAAGAGGAAGTCAGAGGTAAAATATCCAAATTAAGAGATGCCATTGTTGTTTTTGTTGACCTTATCAAGGCTGAACTCGGCAAAAATGAGCAGCGAAGCAAGCTCTTGGTTGATACGGTTAAGCAGCTGAAGCAAGAGCAAGATGCTGCATCAAAAGACTTGCAAGAACGACTTGACAACATAAGCAACACACCTCAGAAAAAGATTGTCACCCACCTCTTTGAGCCAACCTCTAAGTATGTTCTTCTTTTCGTTGCAGCCTTGGCTCTATCCCTTGTTATCTCCATTTGGGGCAATCTAACCCAATGGCGAGAGCATCAAGCTTGGGAGGTGGCTGACTTGAAATATCGGGCATTGAAGATGGTTCTTCCATCTGACGACCCCAATGTTCGATACATCGAAAAGAACTTCTCTGTATGCCCTAATAAAGAAGTTATTGAGAATGTGAGAACTCATGTAAATACTTACGAGGACTCAATTCGCTACCATAACGAAATGATACAGATGGCAGCAATTAAAGATAGTATTGCTAATAGCCTATTTAAAGAGGCGAATGAAATTAAAAAGAAAATTAATCAGAAATAATAGACAACGACCATTTGGTACAAGCGCATTCTTCGCTTCGACAAGATTAAGACCAACGGCATTCGCATCGTGTTCGATAGTACACGAACTTGTCTGTGCATCAACAATGTTTCAGCATACTAACTTTCATTCAACTCTCAACTATTCATCCGTGTCCGTGATGCCACTCGTTTGACATTGCGGGCACTTTTTATTTTTATGATGGCTATGAAGAAGAAATAGATAATTATAGCAGTTTTGGTTATCTCATTTGTTACATCTTATATATTATGCGGCACAGAACAAAATGATTCAGGTATTGATTCTATCAAGCTTGAAGAATATACGCCAGTTTTGGGAAATAGAGTTAGCTTGGATTCCATAGCAGGAACTTATAACGGTGTGTTACCACCTAATGTTGAAACAACACTCACATTAAATGCTGATGGTACCTATTTGTTGATACAGTCATACAATGAAAAGTAGAATGATCAGGAAAGGTTAAGTGGTACTTTCCAAGTGCTTGACTACAACATCCTGATGCTTGTGCATCCTTCGAGCGGTGAGCATACCATCTACAAGGTGAAGGATGCCAACTTTATTGTATTAACAGACTCGGTTGGCAATGAACCAGAAGGTGAAACCGCCAGGTTCTATGTGTTGAAAAAGAGAAAGTAAAAAACAACGTTACAAATAAAAATCCGTGGATAGGTTAATTTCTTATCCACGGATTTCTATTAGTAGGAAGTAAAAATTTGAACACAGCTAATCTCAACTATCTAATAATAGTGGGAGTCAATAAACTGCTTTTTTGAGAAAATTCTCTCTCTCTGTATTTTTTTATTTCACATCCTTCTTTTATTAAAATACTATCACCACTAAACAAAATAGCTTCATTAAATGAGCTCATATTTAAATTAGAACGCATACAATGAAGCACATGTTTTTTTAAATCATACCAATAGTAGTATCCTTCTTTGAAAAAAATAGCTCCATCGATATCCGATGACACATCTCTGCTTGTTGTATATTTATGAGTTATAATTTTATTAAATCGCTTATCTAAATATGACAATGTTATATACCTGTAGCTTGAAGAACCCGTAAGGAAAAATACATAATCAGTGCCAAATAAAATTTTTGGTACAGACTGTTGCTTTGTCTTGCTATTTAAATAGTAATCAAGAGTATCAATATAATTTGTAATACTTACCTGAAGTGAATAGGAGTTATCTTCTGCAGGTACAAGTTTAACAAATATGCCATTTTTTGCAAATACACTCTTAAATCCTACCTTATTAATGACATCAATGCTTACATTTGTTTCTTTGGCTACCTTATTAGAATCAGAACACCCTAATATCAGTAACAGCAATATTATCATAACACCTCGGTAAAAAAATACCGAAGCGTTATGATAATAAAGAGCATTATAAAGGTTTGTTATTACTTCCATTTACATTTCTAAAGTTTCTATTTAAATTTACACCTTTAATTATAAAGTTAGAAACAGGTCTCCAGAAAATAGTTCCGCCATATGCAGCCGAAGAATTATATAAGACCATTCCTTTCCAATACCCTTGAATTGCTGGACTATAAGTAAGTTTATAACCTATCTTGCTCACGTAGTCGTAGCCGTATGACTTGTAGCCATGAACCTTCTCTAACTGACCGCCGAGATTGTAGGAATAGGTGATTTTCTCCTCATCAGGATAAATCATCTCCAACAGACGGTTGTGGCTGTCGTAAGTCCATTGCGTCACGTAGGTTGCTATCGCCTGGTTGGGCACAATCATCGTGCGTCGAGTCTTTGTCACTTCGCCCATGTTGTAAGCTGAGGTTGGCTCATTGCCCTCCGTGTTGGTGACACGAACAAGACGCTGTATGCCGTATTGCTTGGATTTTATATGGAAAATGTTTCAAAGATATAAGGGAAGTATCCTCTGATAACCCCTGCTGAATTTTAAGGTGGTTTAAAACCTTGTTTTGTTGATACTTTCATATTGCTTCTATTTTTATGTTATAGCTAAAGAACGATTGACTATTGAATTTATTGCGTTGATTTGCAGCATAATCAGAAAACGCACAATAATATGTCTAACATTTTTTCCATGTCTCACCAAGCAGAGATAACTTGGCGACACGCATATTCAAGTCATACACGTTTTTACGCCAAAGGTGTGTCTCTGCGTTCCTGCTCTCCATCCTGCTTCTGTCGCGCCATTCAAATAGGCCGATTACTATGGTACATCCTACGACGATGGTGACAATCGTTATGCCAAAAACCATCCATCGGCAGACATGCCCGGTCTGTTTCTTGTGTTCCATTTTGTTGCTGATTTTTTATAATTCTACTACATTTTGATATGATTTAATTTGTTTGAACTGGCAAAGTTACGGTTGGAATGTCACAATCAAGAATTTTCGCAGCATTTATAACAACTTTTATGGAATAAAGACCTTTATGGGAATGCGATGAAGATGGAGAGGGTTGCAATCATACAATTGGGCATACAAAGACCTTTGTATAATATCTTATAAAAAGGGACTGTGCCATTTCACACAATCCCTTTTTGAAAGAATTTTAATTAGTCTATATTGACTTCAGCTTTATAGCTCTGATAAATTTCTCCTCTATTATTGTATTTAAATAGAAAAGCCGAAATAACAGGCGATCCATAAATGCCAACCATTTTATCTTTTGGTAGGATGTCGCATCTTATCATTCCTTTATATGGCTCCGAAAAATTTGCTATATACATGCAAGAATCACAAGTTTCAGGACCGAATATAGATAATAAAGCTTCAGAATATGTTGGAGCGTTCCAAATAAATTTTTTCTCTATTCGATAAGACCAGAGAATTTGTTTGGTCTGAGTATCAACCATATCTGAAAAAATATCCCAATCAAGATCATAAATCGAATCTGAAACACACAGTTCTTTTGAATGGTAATAAACTTGCAGAATATCAAATGCCATATTTATAGCTCTCTGCTCATTTTTATTACCATAAATGATATTCTGAGCTGCTATCGTCAAAGAAGCCCCCAAAATGCACATCAAAAAGAATATTCTCATAATGATTCTCATTTTGTTTTAATATAATGAGCCTTTTTCCCCATGGAACTATTGTACTTCAACGAAGTTAAAGCCGATTCATTAAAAGGAATAATATTACCTTCTTTTGTATGGATCGCTTTATAATTTAACCTTTCTCCATAATTAAACCCTTGTTTGTTGAGTTCATTGCGGATTATATTCATGTTATCAACAACTGGTCCAGTTCCAAAAAGTTCTGTAGAATCATGATAGTCTCCACCTATTGTTGTATGATGAAGTTCATGTAAGAAGGTCATGCCAAAACCAAGCGTATTGCCATCTACACCAACAGCACCTTTAACCATGTTACTGATTTGCTCAAAACTGAGACCTATTTGAGTTCCAGATGTAACAGTACGTTTAGCATGATAGGATACTTCTATCTCGGTTTTGTTGTCAATCATTTTTATTAAGATATTCCTTGCAGTTTTACTTCCTGCATCTATTTCTTTTCCTTTTTTGTTGGTAATCTTATTAACAATAGGTTTTCCTTCATCATTTTTAGCATATTGCAACTTGTTATCCTTGTCCAAACTGAGTTGTAATCCCGTTTGAGAAGCCAAATCTTTTATTACAGACTGAGTTGTTGACAATTTAAGTTGTTCATCAGCCAAACGAACTTTTGTCATATCAATTTCCATACCTGTAGGATCTGTATATTTCAGCGGATTAGAAATAACATAACAATACGTTGACACATTGGAATATTTTTCCTCTTTGGGATCTATAGAAAGCCAAAGACTCAACCTCGGATCATAGTACCTCGCTCCATAGTAATACAATCCTGTCTCCTCATCGAATTCCTTCGCATTGAAAAGATAAGGTGTATTCCAAATGTTGTTGCGTTCCTCAAATTCGAAGGCATCGCGCACGATGGCACCAAGACTGATGAGCGCATTGCTTACGTCACCTGCCGAGAGGGAGGTTTCGCGCACGATACGGTCAACTACCATCTTGTTTGTCAGATGTTGTTGTGACACAGGCTGGGCGAAGTACACCGTCTGCCCCTTACGCTTGCCAATAGGCTGCGTCTTTGATTTTACTTCAAACTCTATCATACTTTTAATTGTCTATGGTTATCAATTATTTAACGTTGTTTTTTCCTATTTCTTGCCCTCTCCGTTTAATACCCATATAAGGGTAATGATGAACACCCTTATAAGGGTATTGGTCGTTACCCTTGTATGGGTAACGGGACATAACGTTTTTTAATCAATACATAGGCAACTTTCCACTTTTTTTTATTATAACATTAATCATATTTCTGAATTCTTCGTTTACTTCGTATATTCCATTCTGACAGTATATATAAAACATTCCTAAATAATATGTATTCAAGATTTGCTCGTTCAAATAGAATATAATTTTTGCTCGAACATTTATAGAAGGATGTATTTCACTTGTTTTTTTAAGAGAATTTATAGTGTCGAAGAATTTGGAAAATTTCATATCTGACACCACGATTATACTATCAAGCGAATGACTGATTAATCCCTTGTCAAACAACTCTGGAGTAATATCAAAAATTGTTCTTAGGTCAGCTTGGGTGTAAACAATTTTGAGCTTGATATTACAAGCACTCAATGTATTAAAACCAAGTAACCATATACCAAAAACAATCAAGCATTTAATACTATTTGTTATCTGTCTCATTATTGTCATTATTTGGATTTACATTTTTAGACTTGGGTACAGATATAACTATTTCATCCATTACAAATGGATTCTTTGGAATTTTCCCATCTTTTGCTTCTGTCGTAGTTGGCGATTTAGTTATGGCATTACCTCTGATTCTCTTAGAGCACCGATTAACTCATGCGCTAAACCGACATTGTCTGGAGCACATGCAATTGCAACATTCTTAAAATGTTTCAATCCCATTAAAAAATATTTCATTATCTATTCCACCAAGATTTGTTTAACATTTTTGGATTACTCCGTATTAACAGAGTCGCGCTGATGCAGAAAATGCTCAAATCGTTGGCTATAAAACCGAGATGAATGTCTCCCTATATCCAACAGATTTATATCATCGTACGCTTCCTTTTGCTCATGTGTGTGTTTATATAATGCACGATACTGTACATGCACACTTACCGTGTCCAGCGCTTCTTGAGAATGGACGCATGAGGCAAATAAACAAAATGCCAATAAACTGAAGAGTATTTTCATAAGCAACAATTCTTTTTATTTACTTCAACTCAAAGGTTGCCATAAGCAGCACCTTATTGCCATCTATGTTATCTTCGTAGAAGAAGCGATAGACGCCTGGCTTGTTTGGCAGAATATCGGGAAAAAGATGGGCCGTGATGGTGCCGCTTTGACCATCGCTTAAAACATGACCGATGGCCGTGAACAAGCAATCGGTGGGCACAACAAACCAATTGCCATCCGCTCCTTGGGCTGTGATGCTATATGCTTCGCCATACACAAATTCCTCGCCACTATGGTTGGTAATCGTGAATCTGATTTCCGTGGTGCCCAATGGATAGGAAGGCTTCTCCGCCTTGAGGGAGATGCCTTGGTAGGTGCTCACGCCTTCCCTGTTGTCGATGATAGGGTCCAACTTGCCCTCAAACCTGATGGCGGGCGAGTTGTAAATCTGCCTACGAAACTCCTGCTGCTTCTCCTTCGTGTTCCAACGGAGCGCAACATCAATGGAGTTGGATCCCATTCCAAATCCAACAACATTTCGCAAGGCCGGGGTCTTGTCTTTCGACAGGAACTTCCGCTCAAGTATCCGCATAATGGCGTTCAGTTCCCTATGCGAATATTTACGCGCCGAAGCCTTGCGATAGGTTCTCTTCTTGCTCTTGACAACTCTCTTTTTGCTAATGGTCGCTACCTTCTTTTGTTGAGCGGCAAATGACTGTTTGCAAGCAGCAAAAGCTGTTTGCATTGAAAGGAACATTGTCAATCCTAATATTATTGCATTGAGGAGTTTTGGCTTCAGTCTCATAGTTATCAGCAATTAATAATTTAACATGTAGAGAGATATGAACTCTTATAGTATATTTCTTTTCTTATGAGAAAAGTTCAATTTATTTTGCAAATATTATATTTTAGTTTATCCACAAAATGATGTTATGATATTATTTTGTCTCTCATAATCTCTTCAATCATTGCGTTCCTTTTTGTCCGTGATAAGTTCTTTCATATCCACAGACAAGAACTGTGCAATTTCAAGAAGTGTGGTAAGGTTGGGTTGAGAACGGTTGCATACGTAAGCATTGACCGTACTGAAACTCCTTCCTAACTTCTTTGCAAGCCATGTTTGGCTTATCCCTTTGTCCTCTAAGACTGCTCTTATGCGATTTAACTTCATGTTTTTATCGTTTTTACGCTACAAAAATAATATTTTATCGTGATAATCCATCCAAATCCCTTGAAAATCTGCTGTATTCCGTCGTAATTTAGACAAAATAGAAATATAATCTGCAAAAATGGAACTAAGCAATTGATTTCCCAATATGGCAAGATACATATATGCGTTTATGAATATGTTCTTTTTGCCATACTCTTAAAATGACGTTACATGAAAATTACTGTTGGTAACTACTCTTTTACCTTTGCAAAGACTAATCTTAATATTTTGTAAAATCACAGCATAAAATGTTGTTTTTCAGAAATTAGATTTAACTTTGCACTCGAAATCAAAGCGTTCTTTGTATATTGCAAAGTTGTGAAAGAAAAAGAATATAGCTCGTTTCTAAATCGTTAGCAGTTACATTCTTCAAAGCACTTAACTCGTTGATATTCAATTAATAAAAGATTTTGCTGTGACTCCTCATGTGGAATGTTACAAGCTTTGCAATTCCTGCATTCTTCGCCATGTGCTTCAATGCTCTGTTGGCACATCCTAATGTAGGGGCATTTGGAAACACTTTGTCTGTGTTGGCTGCATCATCTTTCTTTGGCAACCACTTCAATGCTTGTTCACCAAGAGGAACAATGACAGGCTTCTTTGTCTTCTGCATGGATGGAACATGTATCACTAATCCGTCATCAGTCTTTTGAATGTCTTTCCATCTGAGTGCAAGCATATCACTATGACGCAAGCCTGTGAAGCAACAGAACATAAAGGTTTGCTTTGTGGTTGGGCTTCCTGTATTGACCCCTTCCATGGCATTCAACTCGTTTACTTCCAGATATGTACGGTCACTCGGAGTCTTCTTGAACTTCTCGTTTTTCTCCAACTCGTAGTATGGATTCTTGCGAAGCACTCCATCCCTCACGGCTTGATTCAGGATGCTATTGAGTGTAGTCTGTATCAAGAGTTTTGTCTTTGGCGAAAGTTCTTGTGGTTCATCCGACTTGTTATTTCGGTACACATCATTGACATAGCGAATGAAGTTCTGATAGAATCGTTTATCCACTAATGCCAAAAGCATACGAGGACGATTGCTATATCTGAGATAGGACTTGACAATGTTTACAGTCTTCGTCACATTCTTGACATAGGAGTCAGAGAGTTTCTTATCATCCTTAATATATATAATGTGTTCGTCCATGTAGTCAGCGAATATCTTTGATGGCAGTTTCTCTTCGCCATCATCGACTTGCTTTTCTACGCCAAGGATGCGTTCAGCCTTTATCTTCAGCGCATGTTTGAGGGTGTTCTCATTGACACGTCTGTCATTCTCAGTCCTTTCTGGAATGAGAAACAGATTCAGCGACTCATAGTAACGCTTGCCTTTCTCGTAGAAGTCAAGGTACAATGATTCGTTACCGCTGGCTAACTTTCTATGCCTCAGTTCTATCTTCATCGTTCAGTTCTGCTTTAGGGGTAAATAGATTATCAACGAGGTTGACAGCCTCAGTCTTCTTCTTGTCTATGATTTTACCATAGATTTGAGTTGTGGTCACGTTAGCATGACCAAGCAACTTACTTGTGGTAAAGAGGTCTGCACCAAGGGTGAGCATCATTGTGGCAAATGTATGTCGGCTACAGTGGTACGAAATCTTCTTGTCTATCTTTGCAGCCTTCATCCATTTCTTGATGTGGTAGTTGATGGTTGCATCACTTGTAGGGAGTTTGAAGAGTTTCGCATCTGGATCTTCCTTCTTCTCCATATATCGAAGAGCTTCATTAGATAGTGGTACATTGATAGGCTTCTGAGTCTTCTCCATCCATACATGGACGTACTGTGTCTTGCCATCTGGAGTGTTCATCACTTTTGCCCATGTTAATTCACGGACATCACCAAGGCGAAGTCCGACAAAGCAAGATAATAGGAAAGCCTTCTTGACTTGTTCGTTGGTGCATGGTGTTTCCATCAATGTGCGTACTTCTTCGATGGTAAGGAACTCACGTTCTTCAGGGGAAGGCTGGAACTTTTCTCGCTTATCCAGTTGTTTCATTGGATTGCCCGGAATGAGTCCGTCACGCACAGCTTTGTTGAGCGCACCATTGAGCACAGCCTGGTGATGATGAGCACAACCAGGGCTGATAGTTCTGCCTTCTTGTTTCTTGGCAACACTATGGGGAGCGGTACGGAGGTAGTTGAGGAAACCACGACAGAAGTCTGCATCAATCTCATTGAGACCGATGTAATCAAGTTTCTCCTTGCTCAGATAGTCCTCGACCTTCTTACGCATGTCGGAACGTCCCTTCAAGGTTGACTCCTTGAAACCGAATCCATCCTGCTCGTATTCCTTCAGGAAGTCAACGAGCGAGATTGATGAACGCTTAATCTTATCCCAATGCTTGATTCCTCGATCTTGCAGTGCGATGATTCGGTCAGCTTTTATTTTCTCGGCAATCTGGCGAGTACGGATGTTGGCTTTCTTTGATGCAGCATCCGTTTCGGGTATCAAGTACAAATTCAAAGATTCATACTTGCGTGTACCTTTAATATATATGTCAAGGTACAGGCTGACGTTTCCGTTTGCCAACTGACGTTCACGAATGCGAACTGGTTCCTTTACCTTCAATGACTTTTTAGGTCTTCCCATTTAGTTTTCCCTTTAGTTGAGTTGTTACGTGTTCTTACCATCAAGAATCACGGTGCAAAGGTATATAAAAAATTTGGTTCTCGCAATAGGCGCGTAACAAATCTGCAACAAGAATACACCAAAAACATCGAAATTTAGTAAAGTTTAATAAGCATGTCTATTTATGCTAATAACCTTTAATTCAATGGGATATGATTATATATCTAAGATTTGCTTTGATTTCCTAAAACGCATCATTCCCCATACTTCGTTGGTTTCTATGTATTGTTACTTTTCGACATCGTACTAAGTGTTCAAGTAGAGAACCTTACTGCTATCACCCAAGGCGAGGGAGCCATGGCCGCCTACATCCAGAACGCCTTCATGACCTGCGGCTACCTGTTGGCAGCATCCGTAGTAGCCTTGAAGTGCTTGAACCTAGTTCCAGACTTGGCAGCGTGGATGATACCAGAGGGCGACACCGCATTCTCCACCCGAAACTTCGGCGAGGGAGTAGCATCCTCTGTGAAGGCAAGTGCGGCTTCAGTGATGAGAATATAAAGAATAGATAAAAATACAACAATATGGCAGTATTAAAGAATGTAGAGAATAAAATCAAGCTCGTAATGATAGTGAGCAGCCTATTTCTGGTAGGCTGCGTCATTGTGAGCCTAGGCAGCATCATCATCGCCAAGGGCATGGTGGACGAAGCCCACAAGAAAGTTTACGTATTGGACGGAACCGTTCCTATCCTGGTGAAGCAGACCACCCAAGAAGAAACCTTCGATGTGGAAGCCAAGAGCGACATCGAGATGTTCCATCAGTTCTTCTTCACGTTGGCACCTGATGACAAGTATATCCAATACACCATGAAGAAAGCCATGTATCTGGTGGACGAGACAGGACTAGCCCAGTACAACGCCCTGAAGGAAAAAGGCTTCTATAATAATATAATAGGTACGAGCACCATCTGCAGTATCTATTGTGACAGCATCAAGCTCAACACCGATTCCCTCACCTTCACCTACTACGGCAGACAGCGCATCGAGCGAAGGACAAGCATCCTGATGCGTCAGTTAGTAACCGCCGGCAAGCTCAGAAGAGTGCCGAGAACAGAGAACAACCCTCACGGAATCCTCATCACCAACTGGCGAACACTGAAGAACCAAGACTTGGAGGAAACCAAGAAGTCAGACTATTAAATCAAGCAACAATGGACATAAAGAAAGTACTCATGGGCGAGAAGATGCCCGACAAGAACGATCCCCAGTATCGAGAGCAATACGAGCGAGAGGTGAGAGCAGGGCAAAAGTTCGCTGAGAAGACCAAGCTCAACATTCTGTTTTTGAAAATCCAAGAATGGGCAAACGACCACAGAAAGGCCTTTCTGGGCATCGTGTTCGGCTTGGTAATCTCCCTGTTCGCCTGGAATGTCATCAACATGATAAGATATTACAATGCGAGCAAGGAGCAAAAACGCCACACGGCAGTGGAGCGAGTAGAGAAAGCCCTTCAGGAGCAACGTAATTCACACAAAGCACAATAAAGATGGATATAAAGAAAATCAACTTCAAACAGCCCAAGTATATGATACCAGCCATCATATACATACCGCTGTTGTTCACAGGCTACTTCTTGATAGACACATTCAACGTCGAAACATCAGGGCCAGGCAACAGCAAGCTGAAGACCACCGACTATTTGTCGAGCGAGTTACCGGAAGCCTACACCGACAGCGTCCTAGGCGACAAAATGGACAACACCCAAAGGGAATACGGAAAGATTTCCGACCTTTCGGGAGTCCAAAACGTAGAGAACGACAACGACTCCGTAAACAAGAAACAGGATTACGAGTCAAAGTATAACGAAGAGGAAGCCAAGAAGGTCAAGCAACAGCAAGCCGAGGAGAAGCGCAAGCTCCAAGAGATGCAAGAGCGAGTGAGACAAAATCGCAGCCAATCCAACAATGACGACTTTGTTGACCCGATAAGCAGCTCCGAGATAGCCAAGGCGCAACGTCGCCGTCGCCAACGCAACTGGGAAGAAATGAACCGCAACCTGGGAGGTGGCGACAACTATCTGGCAGACAATGAAGAAAACTCGTCCTCTTCCCTTTCCTCTTCAACCACAACAGGAAACACCACGAACAACGGTATTCCTGGAGCCATGAACAATGACACCGACAATTCTTACAACGCTCCAAATACCGCTAACGGCAGCCATCAGTACCAAGGAGGCGTACAGCAAGATGGAGAGCAACCAGAAAAGGTGACAAAGAAGACCAAGGAAGTCTCCGACTACTTCAACACCGTAGGCAAGGACAAGGAAAAAGACAAGCTCATCATGGCCATCATCGACGAGAACGTAAAGGCCGTTGACGGCAGCAGGGTCCGTCTCCGCCTGTTGGATGACATAGAGATAGGCGACGAGACCATCAAGAAAGGCACCTACCTATATGCCACCATGAGTGGCTTCGGCAAGCAAAGAGTCCAAGGAAAGGTAGAAAGCATCTTCTATGACGATGACATCATCAAGGTAAGCCTATCCATCTATGACACGGACGGCATGCAAGGCCTGTATGTACCTCTGAGCAGTTTCAGGGAAACCACCAAGGAAGTCGCAAGCAGTGCCATGCAAGGCGGCAACATCATGGACAACACCACGACCAGCAGCAGCGGCATCAAGGGATGGGCGACCCAAGCAGCGCAAAATGCCTCACAACGAGTGATGAACGCCTTGGGAACAGCAGCCAAGAAGAACCGTGTCCGCCTGAAGTACGGCACACGAGTTTACCTTGTTGACGGCAGTCAGAAGGAAAGAAGCAACAGAAATAGAAACAATTATTAATCAGATAGAAATGAAAGAAATAAGAAAGAAGTTCCTATCACTCCTTGCGGTGTGCTTAGGAGCCACACTTGGAGCATTCGCTCAGAAAGGATATAACGACATGGAGCAGCTCACTGTCAACGAGAATGTTTCATCCATCATCACGGCATCAGAGCCTATTCGCTTGGTAGATATATCCACAGACAGCATCGCTGGCGACAAGCCATTGGAGAATGTAATCCGCTTGAAGCCAAAGACAGGCAACCACAAAGACGGCGAGGTGATGGGAGTTGTCACCATCATCACAGAACGCTATCGAGTGCAATATGCCTTGATATACACAAGCAAGCTGGAAGAGGCAGTGACTGACAAGGAAGTTGAGCTAGTGGAGCGCAATGCCTTCCATAACCCAGATGTAAGCATGTCAACGGTGGATATGGTGAGTTACGCCATGAAGGTGTGGAACTCCCCTGCCCGATATAGAAGCACATTCACCACCCAGAACAAGATGACCATGCGTCTGAACAACATCTATGTGGTAGGAGAATACTTCTTCATAGACTTCTCCGTGGACAACAAGACCAACCTTCCGTTTGATATCGACGAGCTAAGGGTAAAGCTGCAGGACAAGAAGCAGCAGAAAGCCACCAATGTGCAGACCATCGAGCTGAAGCCTGCCCTGGTATTGGATCGTTCCGTAAGATTCAAGAAAGGCTACAGAAACATCATTGTTCTGAAGAAAATGACTTTTCCTAACGACAAGGTACTATCCATCGAACTCAGCGAAAAGCAGATTTCCGGAAGAACAATCTCCATGAACCTCGATTACGAGGATGTGTTGGCCGCCGATGCCTTCGACACCCTTCTTTTACGTGAACAATAAAAAGACAGATATGAGAAGAATACTTTCAACGATATTCGCCATACTACTGACAGCAAGCGCATTCGCCCAGAGTCACGGCAACCATATCATGGTAGGCGTTGGCGGCAGCTATCCGCAAGGAGTAGAGGCCACCCTCGCCTACGAGCACGAAACCGAGTATCACAACGCCTGGGAATATTTCGCCACAGCCTACTTGAAATACAAGAAAGACGAGGAGGCAGGACATGTCACAAGCGACTCCTTCTGGCACAACTATAACACATGGACTGTGGGTGCAGCCTACAAGCCATGTGTTACAAGAGGCAGAAACCACCACGGAAGTGTAAGAATAGGTGTTAGCTGTGGCAGCGACCTGGACAAAGTGATAACCGCAGGACATGTAGGTTACGAGCATACCTATAACCTCTACAACGGTTGGAGCCTGTTCTTCCAGGTGAAGGAAGATGTAGTAATCAGAGGAAAGGACACGTTCAGAACAGGAGCATCCTTTGGCGTGAAAGTTCCCCTATAATATAATAAGGTGTAAAATGAAAACAAAGATAACAACTTTTGTCATAGGGATGCTTATGATGGCATCCTTCATGACCTCCTGCGACAATCATGAGCCATACGACCCGGACTTGCATATAGGATATGTCCTTTGCGATGACCATACCTGCATGGACACGGCAACCTATTTCAACCAAAGCAAGCGCAAAGCCGTGGGAGTAGTCTTTGCCGAAAAGACGAAAGATCATCCTGTGTTGGCGGTAAACCTGGAGGAAACAAGCGGCATGTTCTGTGACTCCATAGGAATGGAGAACGGAACGAGCGGTGACATCACCAAGTTCGATGGCTTCGCCAACACCGTTGCCATGTATCAAAGCTACGACAATGAATCAGGCCATGGCTCACCGATAGCCATGAGGATGATGAGCTTCCACAAGTATGGACAAAGCGACCACATCCCAAGTGTGGCAGAGCAACGACTGCTGCAAAGTGCAGCCAAGACCATCAATCCCATCATAAAGAGATGCGGAGGACAACCTATCAGCTTGGATGCAGACTGTTGGTATTGGACTTCTACGGAAGTACAGGAGAACCCAGGCACACAAGCCTGGCTATGCAGCGCAGTGAATGGTGGCATCATGCCAACGCCAAAGGCAGAGAGCCACAAGGTAAGAGCCATCATCGAGATGAATTATCCAGAATATTAATCTTCAAACACAAAATTATGGCAAATTGGAAAACATTGTTGGAAACAGCCTTAAAAGGAGCCAAGACCGCTGCCCCACATATTCTTACTGGAGCAAAGGTAGCAGCCCCTTATGTGAAGAGTGCGGTAAAAACAGGCGCGCACGCAGTAAAAGGAACAGCAGAGTTCGTCGCCAAGCATCCTAAGACCTCACTTGTAGCAGGTGCTGTGTCCCTCCCCTATTTAGGTTACAACAAAGGCGCATTAACTTTTGCGAAAGAAAAGTTACTGGGGGATGACTCCAAGGAAAAAGGACTTGTTGACACAGCATCAAGATTAGCATTCGGCGAACAAAAGGATGCTTACGGAAACGAAAAGTCAATCTCGGAGAAAGCAGTCAACGTTCTTTTTGGCGAAGGTTCCTATGATTCAGTCAAAAGAGCAGGAGGAGCCACCATCGACGAGGGGCAGGAACTCTACCATAATCTTAAAAACGGTGTGGCAGGAATAGGCAATGAAGCAATCGGCCTGTACCAAGACGGAAAGCAGTTTGCTGGAAATTTCTTTTCCGGCAACGGCATGGTTTCCAATGGCAACGGTGGCTATTACGATCCAACAGCGCAATCCTATCCATCTATGGCACAGATGCAGATGACCAATCAACAAGGCGGTGGTTCAATGAATGCCTTGATGAACGGCATGAACAATGCAGTAAGCCAAGTGTCCGGTGGAAACGTGAGCAAGATGAACATTGCCAGTTTGTTGCTTTCTGCCTATATGATGTTCGGTAGATTTGGTTGGATGGGAAAAGCTGCCAGTTTATTGCTGGGAGGAATGACCTTACACAACATAAACGGAAAACAGGCAGCTTCTCAACACCAAAATCAGCAACAACAGCAATCACGTGCGAACGTTACCGAACAAATACCTCTTCAGACAGCAGAGATGCCTGTTGAAGAAGAGAACACTGTTGTTCGCATGAGAAGACTATAATTAGATACAGGAGAGCAATCTCCTATTAAAAATCACAGATAAGATGAAAGAAAATTTTAAAGATATGCTCCTCGAATCCGGAAGTGGTTACATGATGCCATTCGCCTTGGAGGAGAAAGAAGAGCTTCCAACCACACTAGGATATGGCAAACAGCGTCACCCCATGACAGGCGAGGAATTTAACCATCTAGGTGTTGACTTCGCCATTAAGAACAGAGATTTGTACGCAGTAGCCTCTGGTATGATTGTTGGCGCAGGAAACGATGCGCTTCATGACAATTACATCGTAGCCAAATACGGGAAGTACGAAGTTACTTATGGGCATCTAGCAGAAGCATATACAGGATATGGTGAAAGCGTTTCCGCAGGTGATAAAATTGCCAAAAGTGGCGATTTCCTTCATGTCGGCATACGATTCAATGGACAAGACATTGACCCGATGGTTTTTCTTTCCATGATATGGGCTAACATCCAGCAACTCGCCGCCATGGGAATCCAAAAACAGCCTACTGAAGAATCCTTGGGAACAAAAAACATAAAAAACAGTTTCGACAAGGACTATGTTTCCATCTTGATGCTCATGCTCAGATGGCTTCCAAGCTACATGAACGACTTAAGGAACAGGGCTTACAATCCTCCTCCAAGGGCAGAATCATCCCTGCGCAACATCTTTGCCCAGGCAGCTTCCAAGAATTATTTCTTTGAGAGCATACCATCCGTAGCCAACCCTCTCGGATTATCAGAAAGAAGTGTTCCCCTAGCCGAGAAAATTCAGGATATCCTTATCCATGATTTTCTCAGCTATCTGGCACTGAACCACAACATATATCCTGAGACATGGGACGAAAATGAAAAAAAAAACTTCTTTCACAAGCTTCAGAAGACGGATTGACCGCCGATCCTTTGAAAGACCTTGAGATAGACATACAAAGCTACGATGTTGAACGCACCGCCTCCGTTTACTATGACAACCAAGGAATCCGTTGTTGGACAAAAGCTTGGTTTAACGGAAGGGAAAAAGGCGAGAATGCCATCGAGATAACCAGACAACTCGCCATGAAGTTCTTCAATGACGAGATGTCCATGGATGAATGGCTGTCACGTTTCTACCCTAAGCAAATGGCGGTATATCATAAGGCCATCAGTCAGGCACGCAGTCAACTTCTTGGAATGTAAACAACAAACAATATGGCAAAAGGTAATAATTTACAGGATTTATCCCAAATAGACTATTGTCTTCAGCAATACTATAGCAAGTATATGGCAGCCACTCTTCTTCAGGAGCGAAAGAAAATCCTTCAAGAGCAGAAGAACGCTGCCATAAAACTTAATGAATCTCTTCAGAGACTGCCTAACTTTGGTGCCGCTTCAAATTCGTTCACCAAGTTGAACGATGCAGAGCAACTTACCAAGAAGTCGCTCGACGAGTTGGCTGCAAGGACTTCTGAACGTTGGTTCAAAGACCCCAAGATAGTGAAAGACTACAGCGTTTTCGTTACATCTTTCTATGAAAGCCTTGTTGCGAAAAATGGCGGTAGAGACTCCAAGGCGTTGGAAAACTACGCCAACAACTACTGCGCCAATCGCCTTCAAAAATTGATGGTGGAACAATTAGCTAGGGAGCAGGTTCCTGCCAACACCGCAACATACATAGCCAAGAAAGCCTTTTCGGAGAGCATTCTTGGCATGGGCGACTTTGGTAGCCTAAAGAAAGGAGCCATTGGGCAAAAGGTTGATGAACAAGCGGAAAAATATTACAATCCATCCGTTGTTTCAAAAACAGCAGGAACGATTGCTGGTTACGGAATAGATGCAGCACTCACCCCAGGAGGTGTAGGAAAGGCAACTTCTTCCGTAGCCAAGGGTGTGGTAAAGGTAAGTCAAAAAGCTGCAGGTTGGTGGTTAACCGACAAGATTTGCCAAGGAGGTCTCCATATTTATGGCAAGCTATGGGGAACTGAGGATGAAGAGAAGAAGGATAACCGTACCATCTTTGGTGACGAGAATGCTTCTGCAAAAATACAGGCCGGAGCAAAGAGATACAAAAAGAATGGCACGGAATTGATGATGAACATCAATAGTGGACTTGCAAAAAAGATAAAGTTGCCACCCCCAAACACATCTTTAACCATAAAGAAAGAAAGCAACGCCCTATTGGCGGAACACAAGGGTAATTCCCAAAAGCTTCTCTCCACCATCAAGAACAATCTCTCCAAACAGTGTGTGCCATTCAACGGAAACAGCAAAGTTCCAGCTTGGATGTTGAGCAACAGCAGCAAGCAAAACAGGGCGTTGGCATCCTCTTTCTACGCCTGTGCCATGGAAATGTCTAGAGAGCAAAAACAAGTAAGGATGTTTGGAGGCAAGAAGATGACCTTGAAGGAAGTGAGTCAACGAGCCTATGACTATGCAAGGGCAGCAGTTGCCGTAGAGCAACGATCCTCCAAGAATGCAGCTCATGCCCAAAAGGGGACATGGGACAAAAACATGTCTGCGCTCAATGACCAGATAAACAATCCTGGCAAGTCATCAATTCGTAAGCATCCAACTTCCTCTCCCCAGGCAACCCCAACGGCATCCCCTTACGCTTCGGGGCCTTATGCGCAAAACGGCGTAATGGGAACAGAAGCAAACGGTACAACACAGAATACTGCGCAAAAGCCAAATATAGATGGTTGGGGCAATGCCTTTGAGAGCTTAGGCCTTAATGGATTTGGGGACATCGGCAAGAATCTAGGCTATGTATTGGCCATGCTTCCTGATATGATTATAGGAATGTTCACAGGAAAGACTCCAAACCTAAAGCTTCAGGACAACCTGATGCCATTGGCTGCCATAGTGGGAGGAATGTTCGTAAAGAGTCCTCTCCTGAAGCTGCTGCTCATAGGATTTGGCGGTGCAAACATCTTGAATAAAGCAGGTCATGCTGCCATCAGCGATGGTTTAGCAAAAAGTAACAATGTAGCAAAGACCTACAAGGTTTATCCTGACGAGCCTTTGAATTCAAGAATAGTGAATCCAGCGATGAAGGGAAGCAGTATGATAGCCACTATCGACGGCGTGCCTAGCGTCATCAACATATCAAGAGATGCTGCAGACGCTTACAACAAGGGAGCCATCCCTATCAACACATTGGCGAATGCTGTCCTTCGCAAGTATGATGAGAACAAGGCATTGGCATCGCAGAATTATGAGCAGCATATGAGCCAAGAAGAAACAACAACCCAATCAATGGGTATTAAATAGGTGTTAAGTGCCAGTTATATTAATTTTAGAAATACCTCCTGGTTCGAGAGAATCGGGAGGTTTTAGTTTGTCATTAAGTTAGAGCGGTATTTCCAAGTCGGAGTATCGCTTTTGTTTTACATCTACCTCAATAATCTATACCCTTGCATTAACACCGAGGGGTTAAAGGGGGCGAGCAGCCTCATTTATAATCGTTTACATAAATATCTATAGAAAAAGAATATGTTAAATAAAAAGGTATATCGTTTTTATACCACCTATCTTGTATTTAATCAGTTACTTTGCCATTGGAAATAAAAAACAACCCAATAAAAAAAATACAATGGCAAAAAAAGAATCATCTCAACAAGCCTCAGAGCAGCAGGAAGGGAAAGTTGACCGAATAGACAACGCCCTTCAGAAGTTTTCCGACATGCTCATCGCAAGAATGGAGCAAATGAAGGAAAGCAAATGGAAGAAAGGTTGGACGGATGGGCGCACAGCCCAGTTCGGCTTGCCTCAGAATCTCGTGGGTCGCCCTTATACAGGCAGCAATGCTTTCCTGTGCCAAATCCACACCACGATGGAGCATTACAGAATGCCAGTTTACCTTACCATCAAACAGATAAGGGATGCAGGAGGCATGATCAAGAAAGGCGAGCACAGTATTCCTATCTTCAAGTGGGACTTGCGAATCAAGGACAAGGACGGCAAGAAACTGTCAGAAAGCGACTATCGTAACATGACAAAGGAGGAGCAAGCCGAATGCACCGTTCGCCCTTATCTGAAGGTATATAACGAATGGAACATAGACCAAACCAACCTGGAAGAGGTCAACAAAGAAAAATACGATGCCATCTTGAAGCGTTTCAAGTCAGAGCCTATCAAGGACGAGGTAGGAATGTACAAGAACGAGGCCTTCGACAACCTCCTGAAAGAACAGTCTTGGGTGTGTCCTATAGAATACGAGAAGTTCAATGAATCCGCTTTCTATAGTCCCAAAAGAGACCAGATAGTAGTTCCTTCCAAAAAGCAGTTCAATATCAGCAATACCCCAGAGGATGTTTTCAAGGACGGAATGGAGTTTTACGGCACCACCATTCACGAGATGGCTCACTCCACAGGTCACGAGTCACGCCTTGGCCGTGATGGCATCGTAAAGATAGACCAATTTGGCTCAGACCAATACGCCAAGGAAGAACTTGTTGCGGAGCTTACATCAGCCCTCATAGGCAATGCCATGGGTTTTGATAGCAGAATACGAGAGAACAACATAGCTTATCTCCAAAATTGGATAGGTTCGTTGAAGAAAGACCCGAAGTTCTTGAAGTCGGTGATGTCAGATGTCAACAAGTCATCTAAGATGGTTTTGGAACACATCGACGAGCAACGCCGAAAATTAGGAGAAAAGGCACTGTTGGATGGTTCTCTTGATGGTGTGGAAGAAAAAAACAAGAATGAGCAACAACTTCAAGACCTGAAGGAGGAAGATGCTAAGAAAGAGGGCATAGCCAAGGTATGGCCTTCCGTCAACAACAAGATTACAATGCCCTCTGGCGACATTCTCACCGTTGACTACAACAAAGAGAAAGACACTCTTGAAGTTGCATATAAAACATCAGAAGGTGAGGAAAAAGTTCACTGCACTAACTATGACCACAGCCAGGGCATAAACCAGAACTTAGGCTATGTGTGGGAAGAGCTTTCAAACATGAAGCAATTCCAGGAAAAAGAGACAAAGACTGAAATCCTTTCACAAGGAAAGGACTACTTCACTTCATTGATGGAAACTATAACTTCCACTCCCAACAGTGAGCATACAGTTTTGTCTGTGAAGACTCTTCCCGAGCTACGAGACTATTACAAGGGGAATCCCAATGTAGGAGCTTGGATAAATCAAGCATCCAACAAGGAAATCATAGAAGCAGGAGCAGACTTCTTGCCTAACCTCCGCTATAGCCACAAGGAAGGCAGAAGCCTCTACAACATAGAGGCAGCGTATTCAAACATCAACGCATTATATCCCGATGTTGTGGACAATGACGCAAAACGCCAAATTGTTCATCGAATCAAACAAGCCGAGGAGGTGGTAACCTCCTACCATAACAACATCGAGGAAAAATTTGGAAAAGAATTTCTCATGGAAAAAGAAAATATGAACAAGGTTCTTTCTCGAAATGACTACCAGGAGCAAGGTCAGACCATACAGCTTGACCCAAAGGATGAGAAGAAATATTTCTCGTCCTACAACTACTTTCAGATGGAATCCGAGACCGCCGAGTTTGACAAACTAAAGGATGCCGAGAACTATGAAGGCATCCTTGCCCTGGCGAAAGAATATGATCAAGGTGACAGCATGGGCTTGGAAAAAGGCGTAAAGCCTTTAGTAGAGATTCCATCCCCAGAGGCAAAGGCTGTAGCCAAGAGCTTTCGAGAAGACTTGACACCTCAATTCACCATGCCGAATGGGAAGGTTCTAGATTACCACTATGACGCTAGCGACAACAAAGTCATAGTAGGAGAAAAGTTAAATGATGGTTCTTTCATAGAAACTTATGTCCACGATTACGACTTTGCTCTCAGCAAGGCAGAAAACATGTCTGCCATATACAAAGAGTTGTCAACTGAATATCAAGCAAAAAAGGCGAGCGAGGAAAAGAAAACTCCTCGTGAAGACAGCTATATCCAGACAGATGTCGTAGGTAAGGCCAAACAGATAGCATCCACAGGTGTTCCTATGGAAGAAGCAGAGAAAAAGGCTTCATCCATTGTGAAAGAAGAGGTTCACAAGGAACACCATAAGCAAGAAGCCGAGAAAGACAAGCAGGAAAAGGACAAGGCAAATCAAGCCGCAGCAGAAGAGAAAAAAGAGCAACAAGAGAAAAAAGAGGAATCAAAAGAGGCCAGCGAGGCGACAGCCAAAGCCCTTACCCATGCAGCCCTTCTCGTTGGAGCATTATCTGCTGCCAAGCAGAATGAGGGAATTTGGATGAACAAATCCCAGAAAGGTAATGCAGAGTTCATCAACACCCACACCCCTATCACGGCCTACAACAACATTATGATGAACCTCAATTCGGATGCCAACAAGTATAAGACGAATGTCTATACTTATTATAATCCTGCCAAAGAGAACCACATGCCTGTAAAGCAGAACGAGAAAGGCATGGAGTTCCATTGGACTAGTTGGGGGTATCAGAACGCCATGGATAAGGACGAAGTCATCACCAGCAAGCAGTTTGACAAACTTCCTGATGACGAGAAGTCTTTCTATACCAAACATGCCACACGAGTTGTGCAGAACATCTACAATGTGGAGCAAACCACCATGAACGCCAACAACCATGACGCTTACGTGGAACTTCTGAAGACCAAGGGAGCGCAGCTTTCACAAAACGAGAAAGAGCAAAAAGAGAAATACTCTTCTATTATGAAACAATGGAAAGAGTTGAAGGGCAAGCATCCCGATGCACTTCTATTGTTCCGCATTGGCGATTTCTATGAGATGTACAAGCAGGATGCCAAGCGAGGTTCGGAAGTGTTGGGAATCACCTTAACCAAGATGAATGGAAGTAAAGACTTCCATCTTGCAGGATTTCCACATCAAGCACTTGACACCTACCTTCCAAAACTCATCCGAGCAGGAGAACGAGTAGCCATCTGCGACCAGTTGGAATCAAAGAAGACCATCAGCCAAGGCTTCGACGCAAAGGCAATACTGAGCAAAGCATACGCCACTGCCAAGGAAGTGTCCAAGCAAAGCGGTATGCAATATGAGCGAGTGATGGTTTTGCAAGATGCCAAATACGATTCCAAGGAAGACAAGATTGTCGTAAGCGGCATGAAAGGCGAAGTTGGAAACGAAAAGATGGCTGCCCTTTACAAAGCAAACGACATCTACAGAGCCGTTGTTGCAGCCACAGGTACAGAGAACCGTCTTGACCGTTCGGGCAGAAACAATCTCCTCCCAGAGGACGATGCCAAGCATGAGCAGCTGGTGAGAGAACTTGCAGCAGGAGTTATGATGGCTCGCCAGGGACTTCCAGCCATTCTCTCAAAGGAGAATGAGAAACTTATTCCTTATTGGGAACGAGAGATAAAGGAAAATCCAAAACTCTTGGGAATAGTAGAAAGAGATGTGAACAATGCTGTAGAGACCATCGACAACCTTGTGGCAAAGCGAAAGGTTGACTACGAGGCCATCCGTGGACAGCTTCCAGGAAAGACGATGGAGAATCCATCAAAATATTCCATCTCCCAAGACTTGGCCAAGCTGCCAAACATAGAGACCAAGGAAATAGTAGTGGTAAAAGACATCTTGCGAAAAGAAGCAGATGTCATTCTTCCTGCAGGAGCATCCTTGGAAGTGAACAACGAGGTTCCTGGCATGAGAAAGGACAGAATCACCATAGCCTTGAAGAAAGAAGGCATTGACGATGTGAGGTTCTATAATGCCGGTGGTTCACTTGGGTTGAATAAGCCGAACTCCTATTTCCAAGGGAAAGAAGTCACGCTCAACAACTTGAAGCAGTATGAGTTGGTTCTCCATCATACACTTGATGTAGAGAAACAAGCCGCCCCAAAGAAAGAAGTAATCATCAAGAACTTCCAAGCCATCAAGGATGACAACGGCAGATATGCCTTCTTCATCAAGCCAGAGAACGAGCCTTCTTTCTCTGTATATCCTGCCAAGGAGCACTTGAACACGTTCTACAACGTAATCAAGACGGACAAACAGGCAATAGTCCACAATGCCCTGGCACAAAGATATTACGAGATGGCCACCAAGCATCCTGACACCAAGCTAGACCTTATCACCCCTAAGAAGGTTGATGTGGATATGAAGCTCATAGAGCGTCCTTCCATCACATCGAGCGCACAGGATGCCAAGCAGAAGCTCATCTTTGCCACCATCAATGGGCAGCGTGTACAAGCTCCTATCAACAAGCAACAATGGCAAAAGATGTGGCTTGCCGAAGATATGGGAGCCTACAAGAGGGCTTTGGCCGCCGTCATCTTCGAGCCTATGCTGAAAAGAGGCATGGAAGGAGAGCAATCTCAACAGGCTGTTAGCGAATCAGAGAAAGTAGAGATTAAGGAAAAGCCCGCCCCTGAGAACAAGGTACAGGAAACTGTTACGGAAACTCACAGAACAGGCCTACATATGTAATACACGAGGGTACATCCAAAGGTGCGCCCTCATAAAACTATCATAAATGGCATTAGACAAGCAAGCGTTTTACAGCCAGTATGCCCAGGTAGCCATCGAGCAACAGAAGAGATATGGCATTCCAGCTTCCATCACCTTGGCACAGATGGGTTTGGAAAGCGGCTTTGGCACATCTACCCCTGCAAGAAGGAGTAACAACTTCTTCGGTGTAAAGGTTGGCAGCAGTTGGACTGGAGCCTACGACTATTACAGCGATGACCGTCCAAACGAGAAGTTCCGCAGATACAACAATGTGATGGAAAGCATCGAAGACCACTCCAAGGTCTTGATGAAATCCCGCTACAGCCACTGCCAGAACTATTCGCCCACCGATTATGTTTCTTGGGCAAACGGCATCAAGGCTGGCGGCTACGCCACAGATCCAGACTATGCTTCCAAGCTCATATCCGAGATTAACAAGTATGGGCTAGGAAAATATGACCAGATAGGCATTCAGCAAGCCCAAAGCCAAGGATTGGTAACAGGATATGCTAGAGGTCAGTCGTCAACGACCTCTGTTATAACCCTAACACCCTTGCAAGGCAATTGGGGTTTGCCTATTGATTTATCTGTCGTAAAACTCAGTTCTGAGTTTGGAGTACAGAGACCAGGGCATAAGCATGGAGGGCTGGACCTCTCCACGCAAGGGAAAAACTATCCTGTATATGCAACCGAAGACAATGGAAAGGTTGTTACCGTTGGCAAACAAGACAAGGGAGCAGGAAACTATGTAGTAATCGAGTATGACAGGCAAGATGGAACAAAAATCCAGACCACCTATATGCATCTCAATCAAATTGGCGTAAAACCAGGCGACATAGTAAATGCAAGGCATCAAATAGGAGTCTCAGGCAACACAGGCCGCTCTTCAGGGCCACACTTACATTTTGAGACAAAATACCTCAATGCCAATGGAAATTGGGAGAAGTTTGACCCTAAGCTATACCTTGCAGAAATGGAGGTTAGAAGTAATCAAGCGACAGCTTTGGATAAGAATGGGAACGATGCGTTAGCCGCTTACCGCAGCCAGATGCAGTTTGCAGGAGGCGAAGCCCCATCCTATCAGCAACAAGCGTCAGACCCGACACAAGCACTTCTGGCATCCATCACCAACAGTAACGACCCCACAAAATGGCTGTCATTGCTAATGAGCAACAACGGAGAAGACCTTTCTGGAAGAGACCCAATCTCTTCACTTATAGGAAGTCTGTTCTCTACCGCCCTTACAGTAGCCATGCAGTTGAGAAGCAGCGAGGAGATAGAAGCTGAGGACGAAGCACAAAGTCAGCTTAAACAGCAATCGCCAGACGAGGGAAACAGCAATCTGGTAAAGATGACTCGTCAGGATGTAGAAAAGGCACAGGCAACGGCATCCATGCAGTTTGATGCGGAATCACCAGAACAACAGCAGCAACAAGGCCAACGCCTTGCATAAATAAAGAAATAATTATATACTTATATAAACATATAAAACAATAAAAATATGATTAAGTGTAACGTAACAGCATGTGGAACCATCAGCAGTTCCGCAGAAGAGAAGCAGAGTAAGGATGGAGAGAAATTCATCTCCTTCGGCATGATAGTTCCTTTGCTGGGCAAGGATGGAACAGCAAAAGAAGTGTGGGTAACAGTATCAGCCCCAGGAAACAAAGATACCGTAGCCCCCTACTCTGCAGGTAGAAAGGTAACGGTAAGCGGAGTAATGTATATCAGAAAGCATGACGGTAACATTTATCTGAACCTTCGCACCGACTCCAACATCGAAGTAAACGAGTCCACCACCAATGACCGTTTGGAGGGAAGCATGGAGTTCCGAGGCAAGGTAAGCAAGAAAGGCATCAAGGAGCTGAAAGACAAGAAAGGCAAGGACTTTCAGTCGTTCGCAGCGTTCTCCTCTGACAAAGAAGGAGAGAACAGAGAGTTTACATGGGTAAGTTTTGTAAACTTCTCCCCTATCCGTGAGGATTACCTTGCTGCAGAGAAGTACGTGGAAGTTCATGGAGATTTGCAACTAGGCATCTTCAAAGGTGAGCTTCAGATAGAATGCAAGGTAAAGAGCATCGCAGCTTGGGACTTGAACAAAACTGCAGATGGAAATGGAACAGCGCAGTCATAGACTTCTCCACTTTATTTATATATTTGGAGTTTTGGCAGTAGGAGCCATTGGCATCCTACACATGATATTCCCAAAGAAATGACAATAACACAAACAGGAATAGTGGCATCATAAAAGATGGTTCTACCTCCTGTTTGTTTAAGACAAAACAAGCAATAATGGCAAAAGAAGAAAAGCAAAACATCATCAGCAATTTTCTGAGCGGATGGCAGAAGCTATTCGGTGGAGCAAAAGAACATACCACCCCAAAAGCGAAGCCATTCCCAAAGAACCATTTCTACAGCCCAGAAGAGCTAGAGTATCTTTCACAAAACAAAGAGGGTTCCCTTATTGACCAATGGGCTGTTTCCATTGGCAAATGGGCATTTGAACAAGGAAAGGATAAATCATCCCCTACAAAGTTTGCCGCCGTCAAATGGCAAAATGGATTGATGGCTACATGGATAGACGGAAAGCTCACACCTGACACAAAAGACAGACAGATTGGAAGATTATTACTTCTGAAGGAGCGAGGATATGAACTTCCAGAACGATACGAGAACATGGTGCAAGACAACGAGGCACAAAGCCTTGTAGGCAAATACTTTGTGTCCAATAATGACAAAAGCATCATTAAGATTGACTCCTATGACAGAGGAAGACTGATCTTTGATGCCCCAAGTCTTGTTCTGAAGAAATGGGAAGTTGATAGTCTTTCCTCAAAAGAAGAAGAAGTTGACTACGCAGATTTTCAAAAGTCGCTGAATGAAAAATATACCATAATGGAAGAAGAGCGACAAAAGGAATTTCAAGAGAAACTTGCCAACTTCGAAGAAGGCAAGGAGCTTTACAAAGGAATGCACAATCTTTTGCGCCAAACCTATCCTCCAACAATAGGTGGCAGTATTCCTATGGAATTACGCACAGCCCACCCTGTTGATTTCTTCGATGGAAAAGTTATTCCAGTTTCATGGTCACTCACCAGTGAAAAGGATATTAAAGTTAGCGTTTACACCAATCACAGCAACGCTTTAAGTAGCATTACCATCAACGAGGACAACGCATACAAAGCTAAGAGTTTGCTCAACAGCATTGCACATGCAATAAATAACGAGAAGGTTAATGGTTTAACTCGTTCGCTAGTGAATGTTCTGGGCAACAAACTTGGTGAAGACAAAATCTTTGCCAAGGAGAACAACACCCCTTTGCTTGAAGCTAGAGAGGGAACAGTCAATGCCGTTACTGCTACCAACGACGGCAGAGTTATAGCTTTCAATCTCAACACCCACAAGGAAATTCCGTTACATGGAAAAGAAAGCGTTGAATTAATGCAAGCCTTGCTTTTCGAGGGTTTGGATGAGCAATCTCGCCTTCGAAAGGAGTTGAGCATCCCCAAGATGAAGGACTATGTGGAATCTATGGAGGACGAAGAGGACATTCTGTCCGGAAACAAGGAGCTTCTTCCACATGGTTCCAAAGTAGATAGCCTTTACGGTACATATTATAGTGCCGAGGAGGAATATTCAAGCTACGCCCAAGGAACCTTGCCACTAGCTGCAGAAGACAAAGCTGAACTCATAGCAGACCTTCAATCATCATTCATGAACTTCAAGCAAGAACTACAAAATATGGTTGAAGCTTACAAAGACCATGATGGTGTCATCGACACAAATAAAGTGAGCAAGCTAGAAAAACTTGACAGAATTCTGAATATCGAGGCAAGAGGTCAGACTCCTGTCAAACCTGTACCTGTAGCCACAAAAAGAGAGTCACCAAAGGAATCACTACAGGATGCAGAAGCCGCTTCCAAACAGAATGACCTCAAAGAGGTAAAGAACATAAATGCCGAAGAAGTTGACCAAAAAGCCATTAAGTCCTTCTTTGGCAATGTAAACTATGCACCTAAGAAAGTGAAGGAAGAGAGTTCTAGACAGGTTGCGCCACAGAGATTGACGGAAAAAGAAAAAGACGATGCAATCTCACGAATCGACAAGCGAATCGCAGAACTGCACCGTCTAGGAAAGGAGCAATCTCTCAAATCCAATATTGGAAACTCAGCCGACTCCCACCGTCGTGGGTACCTCCCATCAGGAACGTCTCCTGATGGCGCACAGAGCGTTGCCCCTTCTGATGGCAAAGATAATAAAAAATTTCCATCTAAGTATCTATTTCTTGGGAATTTAGCCCATTTTATAACATCTTTTAATACAAATATAGGCATTAACGCCAGCAATTTTACAAAAGAGTTATATAAAGGCATAGGGTTACACCCTCACGGTAAAGATGTTCAAGTTTCTGAATATATTAATTTTTCCAACGACAAAGGAGAAAAAACAACAGTCCGTCTTTCTGATCATCGAGCTAACGCACTCAGCATCATCAAAAAAGGAGGAAGAGCGGCCGAAGGATATTCTATCGTTATAAAAGTAGAAGATTCTCCCGAAACAAAGTTCAAGGCAAACAAACATTCCCAAGTAAAGGAATACGTTTATGACAATCCAGACCGCCAACGCCTTCTGAACATTGGCAAAGGAATCTTCGACCTCCTGGACAGAGGAGAATACACCGACTTGGCCAATGCCAACGAGATAAACATATCCCCTAGAGGAAGGCAGCATAAAGAACTACGCACTCCTGACGGCAAGCTACTGGGCTTCACCTATCAAGGAAAGATTTACCTTTATCCTGAGGCAAAGGGCTTTGAGCCACCAGTACATGAGTACACCCACTTGTGGGCGGAAGCACTGCAAGACAGGAACTGGAAAGAATGGAAGAATGTCGTAGGCATGATGAAAAAGTCGAACCTCTGGAACGAAGTAAGAGACCTCCACACCGAGCTTATTGCCACCGATGACATTGCCGAGGAAGTCCTTGCCACCTATTCTGGAAGAAGAGGCGCAGAGCGTTTGGAGTCAAAGCTTAAGGAAATTGTTGCTAGCAACAAGAGTATGGACGAGAAGACCGCAGAGACCCAGGCCGTCACTCAAATGAACAATGCCGTTTCAAAGTTCTGGAATGTCATGTCTGACTTTTTGCACATTCACTATACATCCGCAGAAGAAATAGCAGATAGAGTCTTGTATGAATACACCAAAGGTCTCTACCCTCTCAATTATGAAGAAGTCGCTCAACAAAAGGGCAAGACCAAGCCATATTATGTTTCCGTAGAGGAAAAAGACAATGGTCGATGGCATCGTCCTGAAGTAGAGCAAAGAGCGGCCTATCAGCGTTATGGAGAGATGATGGCTGATAAGCTATCCCTTCAACTCACCTATGGCGATATGCCATGGATAAAGAGCAACAAGCAGATTCCATGCGACCTGAGCAAGAAGGCATACCATGGAATGGATTCTTTCATGCTGGCCTTGGACGCAGAAAAGAACGCCTATACCTTACCTATTTATATAAGCAAGGAAGATATCCAGGCAAACAACTTGCTGGTGAAGTCAGATGCCCCCTCCTTCCCTATCATAGAAGAAGTAGGTGTAACAGAGTTATATAACATCGAGCAAACCAACTATCCAATCTTGCGCCCGAAGGATTACGAGGAGTTAAAAGTAGATAGCATCGCATCCAATCGTTACAAGCAAAGTAACGAACTGGGCCAACTACTCCGCAAAGGAGCATGGCAGACCGCTATTGCCTTCGATGGCAAGCCTAGCCTTGCCTCCTACAGTGCGAAGAACGACACCATCCATGTGGCACCTGTTCAACACTATGAGAAAGAGCAAGATTTCTATCGAGACTTAGGAATGGGACTGACAAGAAGCACCAGAAAGGCAGAGGCAAGAAAGACCAGCTTCGAGTCACTATCCAGAGAAGAATTGGTTTCCTTGGTTGGCAGTGTCATCCTTGGTCAAAAGAACCACTTTGATGTAACAACGCCACAGCAAACATCCATGTGGAAAGAGCGTCTAAGAAAAGACCCTAGCTACACCAAGCAAGTATTATCTTCTGCAGATGTTGCGTCGCAGATCATCATGCAACGTATCGACATTCTCAAAAAAGGAGGAAACCAAGACATTGACCTCCGTTCTTCCACGCCTGTAGAAGTAGATATTGACGGTAACGGCATTGTTGAAAGCCAAGAAAACCTTGTCCCAGACCAAAAGCAAAGCTCCAACGAAAGCCAGGAGCAAAGTGACGAAGTTCCTAGGCAAGAGAAGAGACATATGCACAGATAAAGAAATCCCTCGCTACTTTCACAAGCGGCGAGGGACTGACATTTAACTTTACATTTATGAAAAACTCTATTTACTGTTATCGTAAAACCTATTCCATGCAAGCCTGATTGGCCGCATCAAAAATCAATTCTTTGATATTTGCCAAAGTTGGATTTATCAAAGAAAAGTGTCCATCTCCCATTGCACCCTTGACAAAATCAATGGTGTCCCACCATTCGATGACCTTGTCTTCTAGTAGATGCGTTTGAACGGAACAGTCCGTTTTGCTCGCAGTTGGATTATTGTATCTCCAAAGCGTAACAATAGCAGCCTCTTCGCACCCTGCAAGGAGAATGTTCACCTTTTCATTTTCATCTACCCACTTTCGGTAGATGTCAACATAAGAAGGCACATCCACTTCCTCTTGTTGATTATCATTCCCTTCATCCTCCTCATTTCCATAGCTGACATTTTCTTCCTCCAGGAATTTTGTTGCAGAAGTGTTGTTATCAGGAAGGTTGTTGTCGGCAATGAAGGAAAAGTAAGCATCCAACATTCCTTGGGAATGATGCTTCACGTAATCCAATTCCGTTATATCTCTCGACAGGAACATACCATTCAGGCGTTCCTCGTCCACAAAACCTACAATTTCCATATAATCTAGCCTTAATTACATATGTATTCCACGACTTTGTTTAGCCTTTTCTATAGCAGCATCCTGTGCCACACACATCTCCTCGGAATATTCATCCTCCGGGACATAAGAAAGCATGCCTTTGTCATCCTTTGTCCAACAGCCATAGATGCCAAAGTTATACTTGTCTAGCATCACGTTGCCATCTTTTTCCTCCTGCCACTTTTGCGCATCACCGTTGACACTGCGAACTCCAGTTTCCTCGTTCAAATCGATGCCGGCAGAAAACATCTTGCCTTCCTCTCCCTTGGTAACAACCTTTCCTTCTTCAAGTTCCATAAGCTCACTTTCAGAAAGTCCCACCTTGTTAGCCAATGTAGATAAGTTCTGGTCAATGATGTCTGCCTTTACAGAAATGGTAGCATTTGTAGCCCCATCGAGCTGCACATAGTTCCAGGAATTGTTCGACGGTAGCAACACCTTCAAAACTTGTCCGTTTTGCAAAGCGGTTTTCTGTTCCTCCGTAAAATACTCAAGATTGTTCTTTGCGATGAGAGGCAAGAACACTGGATGAAGCCCATCCTCTGTTTGCTGTAAGCGGATTCGAGCAAAATCCTTGTGGACAACTCCATCAAAATCAGCTCTCTCAATAGGGAGCAAGGGAGTTCTTTGCCCAGAAAGGAACTTATTCATAATACTTTCAGGAAAGTCGTCTATCATTTCCTGTGAGAGTCCGAAGTTAGCCAACTCCTCGTATGGAATTTCGCTTTCAGAAAATTTCAATTCGTTCATAATCTTATTCTTGTTTAAAGTTTTCGGCAAAAGTACACATTTTCTTATCAAGGCTTTCCACAAATACGATATACCTTTTTATTTAACATAGATTTTATCCCTATCCAAATCAAAGCTCTTGCTACAAATAGCCTTCAACCTTAATAATCTATACCTGAAAACACCGAGGGGTTAAAGGGGGCGAGCAGCCTCATTTATAATCATTTACACGATAATCCTTAGAAAAAGAATATGTTAAATAAAAAGCTATTTTATATTTACGCCCATAATTTCTTCCATTCATATTACTTTTGCAAGCTAAAGAAGTATTATTATATAAAGAATAAGGCATGATTAGATTTCTTTCATTTTTACTATTTCTCCTATGTTGCCATTCCCCGATGGGGATGGCGCAAGGAAAGAAAGACATGAAGGACTACTGGATAGACAAATACCTAAGTGTGAGTTTTCCTTTGGAAAGCATAAGGATAAACTCCACCTTTGGCAGTAGGGTTGATCCTTTCACAGGGAAGCACAAGCAACACAAGGGACTTGACCTTAGGGCAAGATACGAGGAAGTACTATCCATGTTCGATGGCTACGTGAAAGGCGTAGGCTACGACAGTGGCTCTGGGAAATATATCACCATGCAGTATGGCGATTACACGGTAAGCTATTGCCATTTATCTGAAATTTGGGTGAGCGACAACCAGAAGGTCTATGCAGGAGACCCAATAGGCATCAGCGGAACTACAGGACGCTCCACTGGGCCACATCTGCATATCACCTGTAGGCTTCGGGGCCGTTTGGAAGACCCATACGACTTGCTTCTTTACATAAAAGAGACGAGAGAGAAAGCCATCAAGGCATTGAAGATAGACGAAGACAAAGTGCTTACGCCCGATGATTTCATCAAGCATTATGCCCAAGCGGCCATGCGCCAACAAAGAAAATACGGCATACCAGCCTCTGTTATACTGGCACAGATGGCGTTTGAAAGCAGATGGGGAAACAGCAGCCTGGCACAAATAGGCTATAATTTCTTTGGAATAAAGGCCAATAGCAACTGGCTCAGAAGAGGCCTACCCTACAGCATTCATGATGATGACCGCAAAAACGAGAAATTCTGCAATTTCTCCTCGGCAGAGGAAAGCATCGAGTATCATTCCAGGTTGTTGATGAGTGACAGATACGCTCGCTGTTGGAGATACAAGCCAACCGACTATCACAACTGGCTTGTCGCAATCAAGGCAGGAGGCTATGCGACTAGAAAAGACTATGTGAAGAAATGCGAGAGCATCATTCTTCAACATAAGCTTTATCTATACGATATAGAAGCTGAGAAAATGTAACATAAGACAAAACTATAATAATAAATAAAATGAAGAAATTAAAGATTTTGCTGGCAGCCTTATTGGTAATAGGCAGCACAGCCAAGGCACAGGTAGTTTATGGAGAGAATGAGAAGGAATATATCAAGGCATCCTCTTTCTCCAATGGCAGAACTGAAAAGAAAGACAGCAAGCCATTCCTTTCCGGACAAGAGAAATATAAGTTATCCAGCATAGGTAGCAATTGGTTTGGCAGCATCAAGGCTGGTATGTCCACCTTCTCTGGAGCACCAGTAGGATGCACAGACTTCTTTGGCCATACACGTCCTACCATGGTATTCAGTTTGGGTAAATGGCATTCACGTTTCTTTGGAACACGCCTGGTGTACCAAGGGTTCAAGTTCACAAATGCAATCGATGAAGCCATGAAGTTCCAAAATTACCATGGAGACTTGATGCTCAACGTATCGAGTTTCTACAGAACCACCTACGATCCACTTCCAAGATGGGACTTGGTTCCATATATTGGAGCTGGTGTAATTCACAACTCAGAGCTACACCATATTCCGTTTGCCCTCTCATACGGCCTACTCTGTAGTTACAGGGCAACCAATCGCTTGCACGTTACCGCCGAGTTGGGAGGAACCAGTACCTACCAAAAGTTTGATGGTTTAGGGAAAAACAAGCATTTCGGTGACAACCTTTTCCAAGCAACCGTTGGACTCACCATCGGTATCGGCAAACAAGGATATGAACGTAAGCCTGTTTTGGAGATCTTAGACACAGACAACCAAGGCGTAACAGACTTGACCAACTATCCCAAGAACAGTTTTGATGGACTTCGAAAGCTAAGAGACAGAATGGCAAGTGAAGAACAAGCCGTCGAGAACAGTGGCATTCAACTGGACGCACCTATTCTATTCTTCTTCAAGATAAACTCCACCAACCTTGTTGACAAGCAACAACTTGTAAACATAGGAGAAATAGCAGGAGCTGTGAAGGAGAACAATCTAAATGTCAAGATTATAGGAGCTGCAGACAGCAAGACTGGCACACCGAAGCACAACAGAGCACTCAGCGTGAAGCGTGCAAAGTATATTGCCAAGCTACTTATGAAGGCAGGAGTAGATAAAAGCAAGATGCAAGGCATCAGCAGAGGCGGCATCAACCTTTACAAGCCATACACCGCCAATCGACACACCTGTGTTATTGTGTACAAAGAAGAAACAAAATAACATACATCATTCCTTTTCCATAAGCAATTATGGAAGAGGAAAATTTCCTATATAAAATAATAAGGTATGAGAACCATAAGAACAAACACAAATCCACGAGCCACGGATGTAGCCCCACAGCTGCAAAGCGTATTGAATGCCAATGGTATGCAAGCCCATATTTCGATGACAGAGACAGGCATCTATCAGCTTGTTACCATGTCACACAACTCTTCGCAGCCAAGATATTACAATATCAACCAAAAGCAGTTGGAAGCCTTGATGAACGGAGGAACAACCGTATGGGACAAGAATGCCTACAACACTTTTGTTTCTATTGTGAAGAACGATTATTACATTCCAGGTTCCTTTGTAGCAGCAAGAAATGCCAATTCTCCTGTTAACATGGGATTGAATGGTCATCGACTCAACGTAGGAGAATACGGCTATATGGGCGACCCACGTTTTCGTCCATTTTCAGGGCCAGGTTTTGGCAGATTCGACAACTCAATCTTTGGAATGTTGTTTGGAAGAGACAGATATCACGTTCGCAGAATCAATGATCGACCTTTCTTTGCCAATAGTGCGCCAGTTGTCATAGACCGTCCAGATGGTAGATTAAAGCCTGGAGAATTGAAGACAGGAAGCTATGGCTTCTATGACAAAGGTAACCAGCAGCAGGATGCCCTTGCCAACATGAAGGTAGAAAGCAAGCCTAAGGAGTTGGTGCGTCCTAAAGGACAGGCAGAAAGATTATCAGATATCTATAGCCCAGACTTAACGCTCACCCCAGAGACCTTTCAGCATTTGCTGGCATCCCATGGTGTAGTGATAGACGAAAAGAACAAGCTCCTCACTATCAAGTCATCTTCTGTAAACAAGGATTGCCAATACAGTCTTACCGATGAAGAAGTAAAGAAATTGATGGCAGAAAAGTTCAAGAACACCGGTAAGAAAAGTAGCACAAAGAACGCAGTAAGCATCGATGAGCGTCTTGCCATCTTGAACAATGTTATAAAAGCTGACTTTAGCGACAAAATAACTCGTGAACAGCTCAACACCAAGGACTATGTTTCCATTCATCTGACACCAGAGAAAGAAAAGGAAATCTTTGCAAAGGAAGTTGCATCACAACACTATACGACAACAACCTCTGACATCATCGACCTACAGAACATGAGAGAGGACTACCATTCGGGATATATTGACAAATGGAACTCAATCGGGGTTGTGGATGGTAGAACACTCAACCCAAACGAAGGGTTCTATTTACCAGTGAAGGATGGTAGAAGAGTTACAGTTGGTGAAATCCAAGCCTATCCTACCCATGATGGAGTGAAACCATCTTTCAGAATGACAGCAGTCATCAATGGGCAGGTCATGAGCCATGAGATTAGCAAGGAAGACTACTTGAAGTTCATCAATTACGAAGACAAATACCGTCTTCAACTCTTTGACAAAGTGTTTGACGAGGTAAAGATAAAGAATGCGTCCAACGGAGAGTTGCAAGACAACGTGAAGTCAGGGAACCTCACCACAGCCAATGGAGTTGTTACCTTAAATGGCGACTACAGCCTTGTCAGTGAAAAGTCCTCAGCAGTAATCACGAGTGCCACGGCGTGGAAAGACGAGATTTCTGGCAACTATCTGATGAACGTAAGAACCAACAAGGATGTTGGCATGTGGTCTTTCAAGATTACTGAAGCTCAGTACAACAACTTCAAATATTCCACAGACGAGGAACGTGCGAAGTTGCTTACCAACATGATTCCACTTACAGACGAGAACAAGGAAAAGATGAAGGTGGTGGCAAGCAATACCCTCTATCAGGGTGGTTACACCAAAGGGCAAAATGCCAATATTCCTCCTTCACTTGCAAAAGTGTTGAAAGACTTAAAGGCAGCAGGACTTGGCTATGAAATCATCACTTCCTCGACCGCATCAGAACAGGAACGTTTCGACGCGATAAAAAAAGGTCTTCAAAAGCTTCAAGACTATGGACAGGCAAAGGGAAAGGATGTAAAGATGCCAGCCGACAGCGAGATATGGCAAATGCTCAAAGAGAATCCCGATCCTCGCAAACAACCTTCCATAGAAACCAGAACCAAGGAAACTGTTCTCTATGGAAAGGAAGTAATCAACCTCAACGACCTTCGAGAACAAACGAAAATCAACCTTCTTGGCGATGCCAGTATAAACGGTGAATCACTCAATAACATCAAGGCGAGCAAAGAATGGAAGCGAAGCGGAGAGCATGGCAGGGCTACAGAAGTCGGAGATATTGCAGTAGAGAGAATCAAAGATGCCAATGGCAATGCCGTTGAAGGGAAATACAAGATGACTGCAGTAATAGATGGGAATGTCTTTTCCCATGAGATTACCCAAAAGCAGTATGACAAGTTCCTTGCCATCAACGACTATCAAAGAATGAAGCTCTTCGACAAGATTTTTCCAGAGGTAGAGATGAAGACCAAGCCTGAGAGCCGCTTCAATCTTGGCGCAGCCATCCTTGCAGCAGTCACTGTTGGAGCGGATGTAGTGGCAGGTTTGTCCGCACCACCTCGTCCTCGCCCAGAGATATACGAGTCAGCACCAGTTTTCCATAAACCAGGTGTCGTATCTCCACAAGCAGTGTCTGCGGCCGTATATGAAAGCTTGGCAGAGCAACCAGGTAGAGGTCAGAACGAAGGTATGGGAATGGGAAGATAACGCTTCCCATCCCTTTAATAAAATATAAATATACAAGAGATATGAACAAAACCATATTTATGTTTCGCACGGTTACGTTGCGTCCTCATTGGTTTCAATACATAATCAATGAGACAGGTTCTTTGTGCCTCCTTGTTGCTAGTATATGGATATACAAGTTTTGTAGTTTCGCCTATCATGAGTGGGCTATCTATGCTTGCATCCTGCTATTGTTCCACCTTCTTTTCAAGTTAGTTTATCTTGCAAGAATGGAATATATCATCACAGGAGAACAAATCATTATCCTTCATGGGGTGTTCTCCCACTCCACTGATTACGTGGAGCTATACAGAGTTGTTGACTACCAGCAAAGTAGAAGCTTGCCCCAACAACTTTTCGGTTTGAAAACCGTCACCATATACTCAGGTGACCGCAATAATGCCAAACTTGACATGATAGGCATCAAGGCTAGCAATGACATTGTTTCGGAGATAAGATGTAGAGTTGAGTTTAACAAGAAAAACAAAGGAATATATGAAATCACAAATCGTTCGTAAAATTTTGTTCCTCATTTTGCTGGTCATTTTGTACAACGTACAAGTGTTCGGACAAGGAGCGTCCTCCTCCAATCCAATTGAATATACAGCCATAGGAGAAGGAGAGGCATTGTTAAGCAAACAAATAAAGCAACAACAACACTGTCTTGATACATTGTTTGTTCTCCAGGGAGGCATAGTTTACTCACAAACGAAGATGAAGAATTGGGAGCAAAAGTATAATTCTTATTTAAAGACAGCACAAGGATTTGCTTCTTCCATCAAGGCTGCAACAACCTTATATGCAGAAGGGATGCAAACCCTCTCCGCCTTATGGGAGATAAAAACAGCTTGCAAGCTCAATCCACAAGGAATAGCTTCATCGATTTCCATGAACAACCTATATGCTGAAACAGCCGTGGAATTGGTGAAAACCTATAGGTTGCTAAAGAAAGTAGTGGCAGGAGAAGGCGAAGGCCATATGCTCAATGGAGCAGAAAGAACAAAAATATTATGGCAACTGAATAGCGAGATTGAACAGCTCAACAAGAAGTTCCGAGCCTTGGCACTAAGCATCAGCCTCTATTCCTTCGAGGATGTTTGGAATCGTGCCATTGCAGGAAAGATACAAAAAAGCAATAAGACACTTGCCGAGGAAGCCAGGAAAAGGCAGTCTCGTGCCATGAAAATAGTTGCCAAGTTCTATAAAGAACGCCAAAATAGCAAACCTTGGGGATGGTAAAACCAATAAGCACATCATGAAGAAAAGTAATATTCTAATATTAGCAGTCATTGCTATTCTTATGTTCCCCTATCCAGCCCATTCCCAAAATGGACCGGATCCAGTGAGAGCAGGAATGTTCAAGCTGTATGCCAAGACTGCAACCAAAGCCTTAGTTGCACAAGATGCTGTTTTGACTTTGAACGCTGGCGAACATATCATGTCCAAGGAAGAGGTGGACAAGATTAATAATTTTCAAAATCAGTTCAACAAATACTTGACAAGCTTCGATGACATTCTCACTATAGCAGCAGAGATTTACGCCATCTATTTTGAGGTTGACCACGCAGTAAAGAACATCAAGGAATTGAAATCCTTTACGTTCTCTTGTCCAGCTAACACCCTTGCCGTTGCCTTGTCAAAATCAAGAAGCCATATCTACAGCGACATCATAGACAACGGCATCCAGATAGCTGCAGATGTAGAAAAGCTTCTTCCTATCAGCAAGGACGAGGACAAGAACAGCAAGATGACGGAAAAAGAAAGAATTGACTGCATTAGCAGAGTCAGAAAAAGCCTTCAGAGCATGAATTATAAGATAAGAAAGCTGAATCGCCTCTTGCGCTATACAACCCTTATGGATTCATGGTATGAACTGAGAGGAAAATATTATAAACCAAAGAGCATGTACACCATCAGCACAGAATGCCAAAAGAGATGGGCAAGAAAGGCTCGTGGCGTAATGAATTAGAAATAAGAATAAAATAATGGAAGAATCGAAAGAACTTCAAGGTCTCTACACCCTATTTCGAGTAGCCATCTACGTATCATTGGTGCTAGAGTTTTTCATGTATGCCCTCGATCCATCCGCTTTGGATTTTTTGGGAGGTCTCATTACAGACATTCATTCTCGTCTTCACAGAATGTCAGTATATCAGTATTTGCCTTTCAGTAAACTGGTGACCGTAATGTTGGTCATCATCACCTGTATAGGAACAAAGAACAAGAAGCAGTTGGAGTTTGATGCCAGAAAGATGGTCTTTTGGCCAATATCCATAGGATTGTTACTTGTTACTCTATCTGTATTCTTATACAACTGGGACTGGCATAGTAGAATTTGGATTCTCAAAACAAACATTTGGTTCTACATGACAGCATCCATCATAGGAACAGTACTCATCCATATCGCTCTTGACAATGTTTCCAAATACTTCAGGGATGGCATGTTGAAAGACCGCTTCAATTTTGAGAACGAGAGTTTCGAGCAAGCAGAAGAGTTGGTGGAGAACAAGTATTCCGTAAACATACCTATGCGCTACTACTATCGAGGCAAGTTTCGCCATGGATGGATAAACATCATCAATCCCTTCAGAGGAACATGGGTGGTAGGTACACCAGGTAGTGGTAAGACTTTCTCAGTGATAGAGCCATATATAAGACAACACTCCAAAAAAGGTTTTGCCATGGTAGTATATGACTACAAGTTCCCTACCCTAGCAACCAAGCTCTATTACCATTACAGGAAGAACCAAGCTGCCGGAAACACTCCTGCGAACTGTAAGTTCAACATTATTAACTTCGTCAATGTAGAGTATTCCAGAAGAGTAAATCCTATTCAGCAAAAGTACATCAGCAACTTGGCTGCTGCAATGGAAACAGCCGAGACTTTGGTAGAATCCTTGCAAAAAGGACAAAAGGGAGGCGGCGGTAGTGATGACTTCTTCCAGAAGTCTGCAACCAACTTCCTCGCCGCTTGCATTTACTTCTTTGTTAACTACAACAAAGTGCCTTATGATAAAGATGGAAATATCCTTGATGCCCAATACGAGCAAGTTGAAGGAACATTCCACCAACGACTCACAGGTAGGGTCTATGCAAAAGGATGTCTGGGACAAGCAGACAAACTTGTGGAGCCAGCCTATTGGAAAGGGCAATACTCCGACATGCCTCATGTCCTATCCTTCCTCAACCACGACTACAAGGAAATCTTTGAGGTGTTGAATACAGATACAGAGGTGGCACCACTTCTTGGTCCGTTCCAAACAGCCTTTGAGAACAAGGCCATGGAACAGTTGGAAGGTATGATTGGTACACTTAGAGTTCAAATCTCTCGATTGGCCACAAAAGAAAGCTATTGGGTATTCAGTGGCGATGACTTTGACCTAAAGGTATCAGACCCTAAGAGTCCAAGCTACCTTCTCATAGCCAATGACCCAGAAATGGAATCCATCGTGGGAGCATTGAACGCTTTGATTCTGAACCGTCTTGTAACACGAGTGAACAGTGGACAGGGAAAGAATGTGCCTGTAAGTATCATTGTGGATGAGCTTCCTACGCTTTATTTTCATAAGATAGACCGTCTGATAGGAACTGCTCGAAGCAACAAGGTAGCAGTGACATTAGGTTTCCAGGAACTCCCACAGCTTGAAGCAGACTACAGTAAGGTAGGAAAAGATAAGATTATCACTACCGTTGGTAATGTAATCAGTGGTTCTGCGAGAAGTAAAGATACCTTGGACTGGCTTTCCGGAGATATTTTTGGCAAGGTGGTACAGTTGAAGAAAGGTATCACCATTGACCGAGATAGAACATCCATCAACCTCAATGAGAATATGGACAGCCTTGTTCCTGCTTCCAAAATATCGGATATGGCTTCAGGATGGATTTGCGGTCAGACAGCTAGAGACTTCACTGTTACAAAGACAGGAAGAAAAGGGGCTATGGATATTCAGAAGGCTGAGGAGTTCAAAACTTCCAAGTTCTTCTGCAAGACCAACTTCGATATGGACGAGATAAAGAAAGAGGAAGCAGACTATGCAAACTATCCTCTTCCGAAGTTCTATGTCTTTGAATCTCCTGATGCCAAGGAGCGAATGCTCTCACAAAACTTCAGTAGAATCAACCAAGAAGTTGACGATATGATAAAGCATATCCAGACAGAATGCAAAAAAGAAAGTAAAACAAATAAAAAGTAACAAATATTATGAAGAGATTATTATTTATCGTATTGGCTATGATAGCCACAATAACATCATTTGCTCAGCAGAAAGATGTAACTAGTTTTCTTGGTATTCCTGTAGATGGAACAGTTTTAAGTATGAAACAAAAACTGGTAAGCAAAGGTTTTGTTCCAAAGAAGAAGGGTGACCTTGAATGGTTAGAAGGTGAATTCAATGGAACTGATGTTCGTGTAAGAATCTTCACAAATAAGAATAAGGTTTATAGAATCCTGCTTGCTGATAAAAATAATGTGGATGAAGCCCAAATAAAAATACGTTTCAATAACCTTGTGAGCCAATTTGAAAATAACAAACGGTACATTCCGCTTGATAAATACACTTTGTCTGATGAGGAGAACATTTCGTATGAAATGACTGTTAACAAAAAGAACTATGATGCTTTGTTTTGTCAAGTTCCCAATATGGAGAAAGCCGACACTTTGGCTTTACAAGAGAAAGTACGTAATGAGTTGTTAAGCAAATACACAGAGGCTGAATTAAAAAATCCGTCAGAAGAAATAACGAAGGAATATCAAAATACAGCAATAAAAATAGGCACGGAATTGATGCTTATGAAAATTGTATGGTTTTCAATTTGTGAAAGAGATGGAGAATACTACATAAAAATGTTCTATGACAATGAATATAATCGTTCACATGGTGAAGACTTATAGACTATGCCACCGCTCTCGCCATCTACGCATTTATTATAATGAAGCATTATAAAGTTTGATGGACGCTTTATTTATAGACAAAAGTAAGACAGCCCCTGTGTGTAATACATAGGGGCTGTTATTTCTATATGTTGTTGTACACCTCAAGAAAGAAGGTTTTACCGGTGCAGCGTAAAACCACATTTCCATTCCATCCCATCTTCTATACGTTCTTGAAAATTTTTTAGTTCACTTCTTGACAAACCGCATCTCAAAGCCATGCTCTCCCAATATTTCATATTACGAGTAACATCCTTAATAATTCCTCTTGCAGTTGTCTCATCCAACATATAGCTTTCATGGGCATCATAAAGTACATCCAAGCTAGATTCATTGGTATAACCATCGATTAGCAAGGAATGGTAATATTTGTTGGTAGGGTTCATATCATAAGCTGGTGACAGGTGCCATCCATCCTTTTTCAAAAGGAAAGCATGATTTCTGAAATGGTCATCAGTATTGCCTATGCAAATATTGAACGCCACACGGCGATACAGTTCCTCCAATTCTTTTTCCATATCAACACTTCCATTGGCCACAATAAAATCCACAATATCAAGATATCCCTTTCCTGTACTTTCCCCATCACCATCGTTCAATCCCAACAATGTAAGAGAAGATGCCATGTGTATTCTCTTTCCATTCTCTGTTCTGTCAAACCTTTTAGACAAAAGGACATCACGACTATCCTTGCTTGAAACCACTCTGCACTCCGCAGCGTTTATACCACAATCCTTAGCCATAGAATGAGCAAAATATTCCCAACGTGAAATGTTTATCTCATCCCCTACAGAAGGAAATTTCGCAACATATAAATCTTCACCTTCCTTCACACAAGCCTTAGGTCTAGCTCCTCCCATAGAAGAACCTGGTTGGAATATTCGCTGAATCCATCTTGATTCAGGTTCCATTCTGTTCAACTCACTCTTCTCTATCTGACCTGCAGCCTCCAACAGTTCATCCAAGAACAAAATTGGTGGAATTGAATATGACTTATTATAACTTATGTAAGCATCTGTAGCTATGTCCTTGAAACGAAAAGCACCCATTCTTAAGGAATCCTCCACTCCTTTCAAGTAGTCCCAATCAGAAATATTTACCCTGCGTTCTCCAGAGTCTTTCATTTCCTGGTGGATTCTCAAATCAATAAGTCTTCGTCCCCATCTGTCAGGCAGTGCATCAGAGAATGTTCCAAATATCCTGTTTCTTGTAGGATTATATTGAACCCCAGGAAAAGATTGCAGCTCCTTTCCTAGATTTAAAGAAGGATGTCTTTTCAACCAGTCCTTATCATACTCAAAGGTATATACATCTGTCCCCCTCTGAGATTCATGCCCAAGAAGTCCTATAGTTTCCTCATTTTCAAGCCAATCAAAGTCGGCAACAACCTTAATTTTTTCCATTGTCATTTTCCTGTTACACGTTTTTTATTCTTTAGATCAATGTCTTGTATGACCTTTCCCATCTCATCGTTCTTAGCAATGAGCAACAACTCATCAGGCATCTGCAGTGCATTCAAAACACGTGCCAATACCCCTACTGAAACTTCAGGTGAGCCACTTTCCAATCTTGCCAAAGTTTGGCGACTACATTGTGCTCTTGCTGCTACAATTTCCATGGTCAAGTTTCTCCTCATTCTCGCCATTTTAAGTTGCTCACCCATTACACAAAGATTCTCCGCCAGTTGTCTGGTCATCCAATTTGCTTTTGTAAACTTTGTCATTGCTTATAATGTTACATATACGCAACAAAGATACTAAATAAAGTTATATGAATATAACATTCCGCCCATTCCGTAACTTTTTTTAACTTAAATTTATCTGATATAACAAAAATTCTGAGGCACAGCATCAATTCCATAGTCTTGGAGAGTTTTGGGCTTCAAGAACACATTGACATTCCCGACAACATAAGCACAAGCCTTGTCTCTCCCTTCGAAATATGAAAAGAAGTCACTTTCCGATATGCCAGCATACCCCTTTGTTCTTTCCCATATATTTCTTGGAGTATCACATAGTCTATCCGCTATCTCAAACTCACCAACAACAAGTCCCTTTCCCCTTGATTCGTAGATAACAATAGTATCTACTTCCAAAGAGCAAAAGGACTTTCTATATTCATATGCCTTGGAGCCATCAAAGATTTTCTTGACATACTCCTTTTTTATAGGAAACAAAGCTTTCATCTTATCTATGAATATGATGTGAAACAGTCTCTTCCATAGAATCATCCCCTAGAGACAAATTATAGTTTTTGATTTCCTCTTTGAGATTCATATTAAGTTCTTCCATGCTCTTTCCCCGGCTGCCAAACCCTCTTCAAACAACACTTGGTTCTCCACCTCTGTCATAGAAGATCCTTCTATGGCGGTGGAATGAGTTACGATGGAATATAAATAGAACTTGTCATAATCTATGAGATTAGACATGCCCAGTTCTTTATATTCCTGTATTGTATTTAAAAACATATTTTTATCCATACTATCTTCTTTTTGATGCACCGCAAAGGTACAACATTTTTTCTAAACTAGAGAAAGAAAGACTTACTATTTGCAGTTTCTACCCCTCAATTTTCTTGAAGATTACATTCTTGTGGTCTGAACGCTCACATGATGCACATCTTAAAGTCTCCAAGATTTTACCCTCAAAGAAACAGCCGGTACAGGTTGGTTTCTTTATCTCAACCGCCACCAAGGTCATACCTTGGAACTTGAACTTTTCGCCTACTTATATTCCTTCATTGTAACATTATTCTAACTATATAATTTGACACCATGCAATCTTTTTAATTTGGATGTAAAATATCTCATATTTCCATCACGCCATCTTATTCGTTAAATGTATATAAGTTTTATTTTTCCTATTCTACTTTATTACAACACTTTATATAAAACAATAAAGATATAAGCATATAAACAAACAAATCTATAATTATTGCATTATATACATATAGTATTATAGAAGAATATAAGGTAATAACAAAATAAAGAAAGATTCCTATAACCATACCTTTATATAAGTATATCTCTATATTCTTCCATAAGAACCGCATCAACGTTTTCGCTGCTGCTTGTTTCCAGACCTCATCATGTGCATCGCCATTCCAAAGCATCTGCGACGGAAAGCGAGGTCATCCTCGTCATCCTTTTTACCCCAACCACTGCCAGGACTTCCACCTCCTCCATGACTAGCAGCAATGGTCGTAGCACTATCGAGGTAGCCCATGAAGAGAGCGGTGGCAACAGAGCAAACTGCAGATGTATTTTCGGCAATTTGTTCCATAAAGGAACCATCCCATATTTTGCCAACAGTACTGTCCAAAAACTCACGCTGTTCATTAGGGAGTTGAGCCTTGAACTCATTATACTTTTCTAATCTATTTTGAGTATCGATGGCACCAAGGTGGTAACCCAGAGCTTGCATCTCACGCATCACCTGTTTGTTGAGAGCAGGAGTTTCCTTGTCTATTTTAGCCTTCACTTCGTTATATTTCTTTTCAGCTTCCGTCGCTTTCTCTTCTGCCATAGCAGCCTTCGCCTCAAATTTGTTCTTCTTCTCTTCGATAATGTCTAGTTGTCGCTGAGCGATTTTCAACTTTTCTATTTTGTCAGCAATTTTTTCTTTCGTTTTTTCAATATCAGCGTTGATTTGCGCAAGTTTACGGTCTGCCTCTTCTTTAGTAATCTTACCGCTTTCCAAGTCACGCTCCAACTTTTTCACCTCACCTTCCAAATCCATCTTATGGGTTTGAAGATTCTTAATCATAGTCTGCAAAGCCTTCAAACGAGCAGCCGCATGTTTGATTTCCCGACTCTGAGAATCCATGATGTTGTTCTGAGTATCGATAGTCTTTTTATTGCCCTCGATGGTCTTGTTGTTTTCCTCCACCTCAGCTTCTTTTTGCTGCGCTTCCTTCCAAAGTCGCTCACGGTACTCTTCGGTCGTACGATGTTCAGCACCAGTTTCTTTGATGCTGTCACCACGTTCCAATCCATACTTTATACCAACCTCGTTGGCAAACTCTGTATGAAGATTAGTCATATGTCTAGACAAAGCTTCCTTGTCATCATGACCATCTAGGAATACGCCCAAGAAAGAAAACTTTTCCTTTGGAGTAATAGGCAAAACTGTACAATGAATATGTGGGTTAGCCTCGTCAAGATGCACAACAAAAGCTGCTATGTTTTTTTCACCATATTTTTTACACATAAACCGATAAGCATCTTTCGCCCAATTCTCAATCTCAGGCATACGTTTCAACTGGGTATTGTCAGCTCCTTGCTCCCAATTTACATTTTGGTTTCCAAACGCCAAGTTGCGCATGACCTCTCGGTTTCCTCCCAGAATAAAATTAGCAACAGTCTTAAAGTAAGGCCTTTTGCCTTGATTTATCAAAGACAAGTTTGGGTCTTTTATTCCACGAGCCTCCAAGTTCTCTGCAATCCTCTGGGGTATTGATTTCATCTTGTTGACTTTCATAACAACCCCACCTTTCCCAATCTCAAAGTTAAGGTGTTCACGAGAAGGGTCATAATTCCACTGAGCCTTTTTAGCTCTATCCTTATCAGAGAAAACTCTGAGGTGTTCATTACTTTGGGAAGTGGTAAAGCCCTTTCCCGGTCTCATGTCTATTACATTTTTTGCTCCTGCCATATGTTATTTGCTCTAAAGAAGGGTTCTTAGGGAAGAAGTCCCTGAGCCTAATAATCCCCACGGCTTGCCGCACGAATGTCAAAATGAATTACTTTTCATTTTTGGGGGTTACAGTGAGTTTTGCAGAAACTCCGTATTAGGCTACTAGAGCAGAGAAAAAAATCCGCCCATGCGCAAGCGCATTTGTAAAGAATCCTTTCTATGTGAATATTTTTATTTTTCTGTCACAGAGTTTTCTTCCGTTTCATCGGAAGAGAGATGTGGCTGGGTTGGTCGAGACTGTAGGGAGTCTCCGCTTTCTCTGCCACCGGATGCTTTGCCCCACCTTGGAGAAGAAAGAATATTCGGATTAATCGAAACGTTCTTTCCTTCCTTCGAGTCCTTCACTTCAAAAGCATTCATTGCTTTGAGGTTATTGACATAAGCTATAACCGTTGGGCGTGTCCAATTCCAACGCCTTGACAGTTTTGCTATATTAAGTGCAGCGTCCTGCTCATTCTGAAGAGAATCCAGATAATGATCCACCAAATCCACAAAGGCTTGAATCTTTGAAAGACGCTGTGGGTTGTTGTAAGCCCTGTCATTGGCCAGATAGATGAAGACATTAATCGGAAGAACTATCTCATCAGACAATTCCCATATCTTGCTATCTATACCTTGTACTTTTTTATTGTCATTCATAACTATTTTTTACATCATATTTTATATGGAAAATCTGTGAAGTGCAATACCTTCACAATCTTTTCCATTGTTAGAAAACTAAGCAGCTTTTCTCTCTGCGTTTTTCCAAAACAATTCTTCCTTTTTTGAATACTCTATTCCTTTTCTTCCTCCTGGCACTCCCTCGCCTGTTTTATCTGGATAAACGGCAGCAGCCATCAATATGATGAACACAGTTTCCGCTGCGCACAAGTATTGTCCACAATGGCCAGCCATGACAAAAATGACAGTTTGTGCTACTAGAGAAAATGCCATATTGTTGCCATGCAGAAAGGATAGAACCTTATCCGAAATCCGATAATAGAACATCAGGCTAACTACCATCAAGCACCCCACAGAAAGGAAAATTGGTGTTTGGAATGGATAGAAATAATCAGCTATCTCTTCCCCACTATCAAACATATTGTCTAGCAACGACAGGTCAGCTACATTTACAATCTGACCTGTCATCGTTACTCTTCCCTGAGCTAATTCATTACTAAGAAGATTGGCAGCGTTCGCTGCTTCAAAATCCACGTACTGAACAAACAGGAGGACTATCAAGAAAACACGTGTAAAGAACTTTCTTGCATTGTCACTATGTTTCATCCTTTCATAAATAGCAGAAAGCACGGAGTATAAGTTTCCCCACTTGGTAGAGGACGCTTGTCTCGGCTTCACCCAGAGATGAAAAGCAAAAGGAATGGCCGTGAGCACAAAAGCCAATATCACCTTCAATGTTATTGCAAACATACCTCAGCACTTTTTAATAGAAACTGTTTATGACATCCGAGTACTTTTCCTTTTCAAGGATAAACATATCAAACTTCGGCATGTTGGTAAATTCCTTACAAACCTGCTTGTACATGATCTCCAAGCTATCATAGAAGTTGACCGTCATGTTTTCTATGACACCATGTTGTTGTGAAGCCAGATGAATGACATACATTTTGTTTTCCACAGGAACGGAATAAGCCACAGCCTTATATGTCTGCCCTTTATTATCTCGGACGGCATACAGAACATGGATGCCCAACACATTAGCCAGCTCATCCACCAAATGTTCCATCATCACTTGCTTGTTCAATAGTACAAACACTTCTGCATAGCCACGGTGCAATACTGTTTTCACACCAAGGGAATTGAAGTATTCAGGTGATTTTTCTCTAATTTCCGAGAGGAAATCAGAGATTGAATCTTTCAAAATCTCATTCTCGATGAGAGTATAGTCTATAAGTTCGTTCATGTTTTTATTATTATAAAGATGTTGACAAATACGATTTCAAGAAATATTCGGAAAGGACTTTTGTAAATTTATCTTCTTCCTCCTTAGTCTGCTTTTCCAACTCCAATTTGTTCAGCAACATAGGAAGTTCATTTGACATGTCAAGAAGTTCCTCCTTTTGCTTACTTGTTAGCGCAGCAGTAGAATAGTCATCAATAGCCATGAACGGCTGAATGAGCATCCATCTGTAGTTAGCCCTCTGGAGATGACTAAGCTTCTTTCCATTCTCCACATCTTGCTTGCAAGCCAAGGCATTTTGAACGATACGGCGATTGAAACGCATGGTAAGATAAAGCATTGTACGATCATTGACATCATCAACTTTTCTGCCGACTGAAGAATACAATCCATCGAAGATGCTAGCAGTAGCATCAGTAAGCTGCTGCAGTTGCTCATTAGAAACCTGACTCAAAAACTTCATCAAAGAACGAAAGCATCTATCTTCTTCAGAGATGAATCCAAGAAGTTCACTTTCATGCTTGAAAGGCTTGGCATTATGCAGCAAAGCCGAATACACAATAAGTGTCTTTGTCAAGTTTGGATAAGTATCTTGCTTATCGAGCTTGTCATAGAAATCCAATGCCTCCTTATACACATCGGACTTTTCTATCTTCTTTCTTGCCGTTGCCGTATTCAATTTAAGATACATGACATCACGAAGAGAACGAGGATTGGCAAACGCCAGTCTTTTGAGTTCTCCACGTATAGAATCCGACACAACAAAGTAAGCCATGGCAACAGGGCTTCTTAGATTGATGGTAGTGTCACGAGAGAATACACTATAAGCCGAATCTTGTATTTCCAGCCATGCAGAGGTAGCTTTTGCTAGATTCTCCACAGATACATCATCCATTTCCTTCAACTCTGCTAGCTCCTTCTTGCAACCTTCCACAGCATCTACGGAAGTCTTGAAAGAAGGATGTTCCTCGCACCCCACCAGGACAGAGGAACAAAGCAACGCTAATAATAATACCTTTTTAAATTTCATAAATCATTGTTTTAATTGAAAATTTCATCGCAAAAGTATATAAATTAGATAGAAACGGCTGCATAAACACGATATACCTTTTTATTTAACATATTCTTTTTCTACCCACCTATAGACTATAGGAACAAAAAGAAAACAATAATATTCCAAATAACAACTATATGGCATATTCACCCCCACAAAAAGACACAGATACGCCATCTCACATAATAGGCAAATGAGAATATAAAAGAATTATCCAATTACATCAACAAGTTAGATATAAAGGATAGGCATTACCTTTTTAGCAATACCTATCCAAAAGGCAACCATCAAAACAGGTTGCAAATTTGCAAGCGCAACCGCTTTGCATTCCTTACAGTATAAAAAGTTCCTCCCTTTGGCATTCCATCAAAGTATGCAAGCAAAGCCGCAACGTGGTTCAACATGAAATCATTGCGTTTGAGGAAACAACCATTGTAATAATATTCACTCAACACAACAACATCATCCACTTTCTCCAAAATCTTCAGATAACGTTTTTTCTGATTGGCACCCCATCTTTCATTTTGCTCCCGATATGGAACAGTGGCAACAAGAAGGATGTCTGGAAGTTCCTCCTTCAGTTTCAGCACCTCTTCAGCAGCAAGCATATCAAAGCCTAGAGCCATTCCACAAAAGAAATTACGAAATCCCTTGAAATAAAGCAAGCGAATCTCATTGCTAACACTCTCCCTCACCTCTTCCACTCTATCAGAAGAGATGAATCGGTGTCCCGTAAATGCTACGGAACACCGTTTTTCATACTTTTCAATCATTGTCTATTATATCTATAATAAGTTTTACCTAAGAACATACCACCCAAAACGTGTGCTCCGCTATCCTCCAATTTGTTAGCAAAATCCGCATAGCTTTTGCCTGTGGTGACAACATCGTCAAACACACATATCTCCTTGTCCTTGAAATAGTAAGTGTCCAAGTCAATAAGTTGCGCTTGGCGTTCCGTCTTTTTCTTACCTCTTCGATGGTTATGAACATCCAATCGGTCTTGAAGCACGCACACATGAGAAAAGCCATTGCCTATGCCGGTAAGTTCACTGACTCTATTACAGAACATCATGTATCTGCTTTGGTAATTCTCCTTCTTACTCGTCGGAACACAAACCAAAACCATACTTTTTACTTTCTCGCCATATTCCTCTTTCAAGTGCTTGGCAGTCATCTGAGCTACTTCCTCATAAGCAGAATCACGAGAATCTTTGAAAGCCCATACCAACTGCCTTGCAGCCTTGGCATCCTCACCGACGTTCTGAATGCGAGCAGGATAGTATTTCACGAAGAAACTAATCTTCTTATCCAGCTGACGCTGAATGTTTTCGTCTATTACTTTTGCCATAATCACTATGTTTTAACGGTTCAACTTTAAAAATTATACTTTGGATTTCCGGAACCTTCTAGCCTTTTACAGTTATTTGTTTCGTTCGATCCGATATTTTTTTTAATCATACCTCGGCGTGTCCTTCGCCTCCTGTAGCCTTTTTACGTGCAGAAAGGATGGCAGCCTAGAGGAGTCAGAACGCCAAGGAATTTGGTAGAAACTTTTCAGGAATACCCAAATAAGAATTATTTGCGGAAGGCTTCCAGGAAAGTTTTAGCCAAATAAGGAGTCCTCTCCTAGTACTTGGCATCTGACAGGGCCGCCATAACTTTGCACGGGAAAAAGCAAGGGAGGCAGATGGCACGCTACCGCTTCAATAAAAAAGTGAGGTCGAACAATAGAAACAAATATGAAAACATAGATATAAGAAAAGTAGAAAAGAAAAATATAGATATAGCACTGTAGTTCTATAGGTAGAAACAATTATATTCTTATAGAACTATATACTTATATAAATATATAAAGAAATAAGAAAATAAGGAAATATAGAAACAGAAAAATAAGATTCCGAAACTTCGGCTATAGATATAGGAGCGTAGAGGATGGCACACTTGTGAGGAGAATGGCATGTCCATGTGGCTTGGAGAGAGGGGTAGCCTGGCTTTCAAAATAGGTGGAGATGGGAAGGAAGTCCATCTTCGCCAAAAACGGAAGCAAGCCTACCCTGAAAGAAAAGTCCTCCTCGCATGTATGCCATCCGCCAAGGGGTGTGGTGGCCAAAGCCCCACATGAAGGTTCGACCTATCTCCCTTGCTGCTCTATGGCATCATAGTGCAGTTTCTCCAGACTATCAGGAGAACTCAGTGAAGCCGAGGATGGATGAAAGTCAGGAGAAAGGGAATAAAGCGAAGCCATAGACATAAGAAAAGCGCAAATGTTCCAAACAGCTACTATTTGGAACATTTGCCAAGACACCCATCGGCGATACCGCTTTACAGGCGAAGCTGAACGGTTCGTTTGTTGGCTGCGACTGAACAGGGAGCAGCCGAAACCAAAAAGAGGTAACAAATCAACTTTGCCACCTCTCTTTGTCTTAATACTCAAAGTTCTTTAGACCATTTCTTACCCCATGGGGTATAAAGCCATGCTAAAAAAGCCAATGCTGGCACTAAGCAAATAGCAAAAGTTAATCCTAAAGCATTCATAATTTTATCTTTTTGATATTATTAATCCAATTATAGCCAAGACTATTGTCAAGACAATCCCCAAGTATATAGCCGATACCGTGCCATCTTGGTCTGTCTTTATTATTTTAAAAAGTGCCGCCAATCCACCCAAGACCATAATAGTGTATGTAGATTTGCTCATGTCAAGAAATACTTGATTACAGTTTCTCTGATAAACCTTTCTTTCTCATTTTTCTGTTTCATTTTCTTAATTGTTGGCAAAGTTACGAAAAAGTTTCGTAACTTGCAAGTTATTACTAATATTTATTTCACTATTCTACTATAATCCTTAGTTTGCCCCTTATCTTTGTTTTCGATACGGATTTGAACCATCGTTCTTGCAGGGATGGTATCTGGCATTCTAGCCATAAGATATTCAATAACATCATTTACATTATTGAAGCCGACATCTTCCACCTTCACTAGAGCCTTGCCTCTATAATACAGCGTACCTTTGATGAGCTGCTTATATGAGAATCTTTCGAAATGGTCACCTTTCTCATCTGAAACATGAGTAGTAGAGCGATCTTCCGTGAAGAAAATCTTCTCCACCACCTTTTCATTGAGTTCCCAGGCTGGCGTAAAATCTAGCTTCACATAAGTTCTCGTAACTCTATAGCGATCAGAGTGGTTCATTGCAAAGCCAACCTCTGCCAACGTAGCCCCACATTCATTTTGAGCCACAGTAGCCCACGTATGGCGAAAAGTATAGACGCAATAAGTTTCATCATGCTTCATACCAAGTGATTTCTCGCAAACTTTTCTTATGCCAATGTTGACATTGGCACCGAAAGAGTCACTGGAAGTCATTCTTTGGTGGAAATTAAACAAGTAAGGCGACTCGGTCTTATCCAAATACTTCTCAAATAAAGGCAGGATGATTCCAGGCACTCGCATCTCGATATAAGCATTATCTCGTCGGGCATTTCTTGTCTTTGCTCGCTCATAGCCAATTATTCCATCATGATAGTCCTTTTTCTTCAACCTGTAAATATCAACGGTATTGATACCAGCCAAGCACATGACCATCATAGCAACATCCCTGCCTAATTCTGGCAAAGGAAAGACTCTGTCGCTCTCTGGAAGTGGGGCAGCAAAGAACGCCCGAACTTCTTCCATGGTGATGGCCTTCTTCTCAGGAACATCAGAACTTGGTATTTTCACCTTTAGCCAAGGATTTGTAGTGATTCGAATCATACCATTATCATAATCATTGAACTCAGCCAATGCTTGCTTGAAAATCTGTCTCACACAAACAGGGTACATCTCCTTGGCTCTAGCTGTCTTAGATAGAGTTTTTATCCAACCATTGATAAACTGGGTAGTAAGCTGGGAGAACATAACCTTGTTGCTTCCGGCATATCTTTCCAAATGCTGATAAGCCAATTCGTAGTTTCTTGCATTTCGCTCATGCCCATCATTATACATTTCATCATGATATTTTCTAGCGTAGTCAGAAAAACATATGTCCGCAGTACCTTTCTCCAAATATGCCACAACATCATGGACGCTCCACTTTCTAATCTCCACCTTATTCAACAACTCTGCAAACTTTGCGATTCTTGCAGAACAAGACTGAAGGACAAAAGGATCCTTAACCTCTCTGTTTTTCTTGTCCACACCTTTAGAATCAACAATCTTATCCGTCCTTATATATTTCACTCCACGATTGTGAGTGATACGGATGTAAACTGGCCAAAAGCCATCATTTCTCTGTTTCTGAACAATTACCTTAAATGTAGCCATAAAACTTCTAAACACGCTCTAAACGTTAAACAAAATTACTCTAAAACTTTTCTAAACATTTCGTTTCATTTTTAGCATTTTAGTGCTACTATTGCTAAAAACGAATTAAGAGGAAAGCCCCTGTTTAAAGGACTTTCCTCTTAATTAACTGATAATCAACAAATATTCTTTATTCTTCAACAGCAGCCTGCGCCGCCGCAAGTCTGGCGATAGGCACGCGGAATGGTGAGCAAGATGCGTAGTTCATACCGACCTTAGCGCAGAACTTAACTGATGAAGGCTCACCACCGTGCTCACCACAGATACCTGTGCGGAGGTTAGGACGGGTAGCACGACCATTCTCTACTGCCATCTTGATGAGCTGACCAACACCCTCCTGGTCGAGAACCTGGAATGGGTCAACCTTCAAGATCTTCTTCTCCATGTATGCAGGGAGGAATGAAGCGATGTCATCACGAGAGTAACCGAAGGTCATCTGGGTCAAGTCGTTAGTACCGAATGAGAAGTACTGAGCCTCCTCTGCAATCTGACCTGCTGTAAGGGCAGCACGAGGAATCTCAATCATGGTACCAATCTCAAATTCTACCTCTATGCCGTACTCAGCGAATACCTCCTTAGAAGTAGCGAGGATGATAGCCTTCTGCTGCTTGAGCTCCTGAACGGTACCGATGAGCGGAACCATGATTTCAGGACATGGGTTGTAACCCTCCTTCTTCAACTCGCAAGCTGCACCGAGGATGGCACGGGTCTGCATGGCCGTAATCTCTGGGAATGTGATACCGAGACGGCAACCGCGATGACCGAGCATAGGGTTGTTCTCTGCCAGAGAGTTTACACGCTTCTTGATTTCCTCTACGCTTACGCCCATCTCCTTAGCCATGGTCTCCTGACCAGCCAAATCGTGAGGTACGAACTCGTGGAGAGGTGGGTCGAGCAAGCGGATGTTCACGTGGCAGCCATCCATTGCCTTGAGAATGCCGTAGAAGTCAGCCTTCTGATATGGGAGGAGCTTGGCAAGTGCCTTCTCGCGACCCTCAACAGAGTCTGCCAGAATCATCTCACGCATAGCTACAATCTTCTGATCATCGAAGAACATGTGCTCAGTACGTGTCAGACCGATACCCTTGGCACCGAATGCACGGGCTACCTCAGCATCGTGTGGAGTATCCGCATTGGTACGGATTTCCATCTTTGTATACTTGTCGCAGAGATCCATCAGCTCCTTGAAGTCGCCTGAAAGTTCTGCAGCCTTTGTCTCAATCTGTCCTGCGTAAACCTGACCTGTAGTACCGTTCAGAGAGATGTAATCACCCTCCTTGTAAACAACGCCTTCAATCTCTACAGTCTTAGTCTTGTAATCTACGTTGATAGAGCCGGCGCCTGATACACAGCACTTACCCATACCACGGGCTACAACGGCAGCGTGAGAAGTCATACCACCACGAGCGGTAAGGATACCCTCAGCAGCTGACATACCAGCGAGGTCTTCTGGAGATGTTTCGATACGAACCATGATCACCTTCTTGCCGTCCTCATGCCACTCCTGAGCATCGTCTGCATGGAATACAATCTGACCGCAGGCAGCACCTGGAGATGCAGGGAGGCCCTGTGTGATGACCTTAGCCTTAGAAAGAGCCAGCTTATCGAATACTGGATGCAAAAGTTCATCGAGTTTCTGAGGCTCACAGCGCAGGATAGCAGTCTTCTCATCAATCATACCCTCGTGGAGGAGATCCATGGCAATCTTCACCATAGCTGTACCTGTACGCTTACCATTACGAGTCTGGAGGAACCAGAGTTTGCCTTCCTGTACGGTGAACTCCATATCCTGCATATCGTGATAGTGGTGCTCCAGCTTATCCTGCAGCGCATCGAGTTCCTTATAGAGTTCAGGCATAGCCTCTTCCATAGAAGGATACTTGGCAGCACGCTCCTCTTCAGAGATACCGGCACGCTCAGCCCAGCGCTGAGAACCGATCTTTGTAATCTGCTGCGGAGTACGGATACCGGCTACCACGTCCTCACCCTGTGCGTTGATAAGATACTCACCATTGAAGAGATTCTCACCATTACCAGCGTCACGTGAGAAGCAAACACCTGTAGCAGATGTATCGCCCATGTTACCGAATACCATCGCCATGACAGATACGGCAGTACCCCACTCATCAGGAATACCTTCCATCTTGCGGTAGAGGATAGCACGCTCGTTCATCCAAGAACGGAACACAGCGCAGATAGCGCCCCAGAGCTGATCGATTGGGTTGGTAGGGAAATCCTGACCGGTCTGCTCCTTGATAGCAGCCTTGAAGAGTTCAACGAGCTTCTTGAGCGACTCTACAGAGAGATCCTTGTCAAGCGTAACGCCCTGCTCTTCCTTCACCTTTTCGATGATAGCCTCAAATGGGTCGATATCTTCCTTGTTTACAGGCTTCAATCCCATAACGACGTCACCGTACATCTGTACGAAACGGCGATATGAATCGTATACGAAATGAGGGTTACCGGTCTTCTTGACCAATCCCTCAGCTACCTCGTCATTCAAACCGAGGTTGAGGATGGTATCCATCATACCAGGCATAGATGCGCGTGCACCTGAGCGTACTGATACGAGGAGTGGATTCTCTACAGAACCGAACTTGCTGTTCATCAATGCCTCAGTATGAGCCACAGCAGCCATCACTTCGTCCTGAAGAAGTTCTTTGATTTTTTCCTCACCCACTTCATAATATTCATTACAAGTGTCTGTTGTAATGGTGAAACCTGGAGGAACAGGTACACCAATCAGGTTCATTTCGGCAAGGTTCGCGCCTTTACCACCAAGTACTTCTCGCATTTGGGCATTGCCTTCTGCTTTTCCGTTTCCGAATGTATAAACTCTTTTTTCGTTCATAATTGTTATAGGTATATGTTTTATTTCGTTTTACGTTGCTAATTATTATTTGTAATGCAAAGATACGATTTTTATTTGATACTACCAAACTTTTATACGCTTTTTTGCTATCCCGAGATTACATTTTATACTGTTGACGCACACACGGGCAGAAAATTAACAATCCCGTATACGATAGAAAGATATTTGACGAATTTGAAAGTGAGTCTCTCGGGATTGCAGCCTGCATTCTGATGTTTTTTACCTCCCTGCCGATGCGCCCGAAACTGCGTCACGACGTAGCGATGGCTACGTCCCGACGCAGTGCCAGACACGTCGCGATGTAGCAACGGCTGCGTCGGGACGCAATTTAAAGGTAAAAGGATAAAAAGGTAAAAAAGGATTTTAAAGGTAAAAGGATTGTGAGGCGATAACAAAAGTAACAGGTGACCTTTGATATAAAAAGGTGAATGTGAATGTGAATTTGAAATGTAAGTGAAGAAAAAAGAATGCATGTAATGACATTAATATCATTTAATTCATATGTAATAAGGTACGCGCGTACGTACAATTAAAATATATACTATCAAAAATCATCAATAAACAGCCTTGACAAAAGGATACACATGACAGTCCATTTTCTTCACTTACATTTCAAATTCACATTCACATTCACATTTCATCTCTTTACAACCACCGAATATTACCTGTTACTTTTGTTATCGCCTCACAATCTTTTTACTTTTTTACCTTTAACCGCCTTTTTAACTTTACTCGCAAATAATTTGGGACAACTCTTGCATTTCTCATAAAATTGCAGTATCTTTGCACCCATAAAAAAATACAAAACATTATTATGGCAAGAAAACGTAAACCATTACCTCTGTTAGAGAACATCACCATCGAGGCAGTAGCAGCCGAGGGTAAGTGCATCACACGCGTAGATGAGCAGGTCATCTTCGTACCTTTCTGTGTGCCAGGAGATGTTGTCGACTTGCAGGTAGTAAAGAAGAAACATAAGTATTGCGAAGCCAAGGTGGTTCGCTTCATCAAGAAGAGCGAGGTGCGACAGGAGCCTATGTGCGAGCACTTCGGCATCTGCGGCGGATGCAAATGGCAGAACCTGCCTTACGAAGAGCAAATCAAGGCAAAGCAGAAGCAGGTGGAAGACCAGCTCACCCGCATCGGAAAGATTGAACTACCTGAGTTCCGCCCTATCATGGGCAGCGTGAAGACTCAGGAGTACCGCAACAAGATAGAGTTCGGATGCAGCAACAAACGATGGTTCACCGCCGAGGAACTGGCTCAGCTCCCTCAGAAAGAGGATGATACCGTAACATCGCTCAAGGAGCGCCACGCTCAGAATGCCATCGGTTTCCATATCACCGGAGCCTTCGACAAGATTTATCCTATCAAGAAGTGCTGGCTGATGGATGACCTCTGCAACGAGATCCGCAACTTCGTATTCGAATACGCTGATTCTCACGACTATACCTTCTACGACCTGCGTGAGCAGCACGGTTTGCTCCGCAACATGATGATCCGCAATTCGAACACCGGAGAGTGGATGCTCGTCTTCCAGTTCCACTACGATGAGGAGGGCGATGAGCAGAGAGCATTGGAGCTGATGCAGCAGGTGGCTGACAAGTTCCCTCAGATTACATCGCTCATGTATGTAGACAACCAGAAGGGAAACGATACCATCAACGACCTGGAACTCAGCCTCTTCAAGGGCAACGACCATATCTACGAACTGATGGAAGACCTGAAGTTCAAGGTGGGTCCGAAGAGTTTCTACCAGACCAATACCGAGCAGGCTTACCACCTCTACTGCGTGGCCCGCGAGTTTGCCAACCTTACCGGAGATGAGCTGGTTTACGACCTCTATACCGGCACCGGAACCATCGCCAACTTCGTGGCTCACAAGACAAAAAAGGTAATCGGTATCGAGTATGTGCCAGAGGCCATAGAGGATGCCAAGGTGAATTCTCAGGTGAACAACATCGAGAACACCCTCTTCTATGCAGGCGACATGAAGGATATCCTGACCAACGATTTCATCGCACAGCACGGTCGACCTGACGTCATCATCACCGACCCACCACGTGCCGGAATGCACCCAGACGTAATAAACGTCATTCTGAATGCAGCACCAAAGCGCATCGTATACGTAAGCTGCAACCCGGCAACCCAGGCTCGCGACCTGCAGCTGATGGATGCGGAGTATAAGGTAGCTGCCGTACAGCCGGTGGATATGTTCCCTCATACCCCTCACGTAGAGAACGTGGTATTGCTCGAAAAGAGATAAACCTAGAAATCAAAATAGAAACAAGATGAAGAAAACCATCATCATGGCGCTCATGGCTGCAGCTTCGGTCTCAGCCAGCGCCCAGCAGAAGCAGACCATCGAAATACCATCATGGTTGAGCAACGTGAAATTGTCGGGGTATGGAATGACCCAGTATCAGTACAGCGGACAGAAAGATGCTGAATCCAACTCATTCAACATCCGTATGGCTCGTATCGCTCTCGAAGGTCGCATAGCAGGCGACTTCTATTGGAAGACTCAAATCCAGTTCAACGGCAACACCTCTACCCTCGGTTCCAGTCCGAGAATGGTGGATCTGTTTGCTGAATGGCAGAAATATGAATACTTCAAGGTGAAAATCGGTCAGTTCAAGAACCCGTTCACCTTTGAGAATCCGATGCACCCTATCGACCAGGGCTTCATGGGATATTCACAGAACGTGAGCAAGCTGGCTGGTTTCAGCGACCGTGCCGGAGAACATGCATCCAACGGCCGTGACATCGGTCTTCAGTTCCAGGGCGATTTCCTCAAGAATGCCAATGGCAGAAACCTGCTGCACTATCAGATTGGTGTATTCAACGGACAGGGAACCAATACCAAGGACGTTGACCAGCAGAAGAATGTGATTGGTGGTGTATGGGTAATGCCTGTAAGCGGCATGCGCATCGGTGCCTTCGGATGGACCGGTTCTTATGCAAGAAAAGGAACCTGGACCGACGAGCATGATGCCTCCTATACTGCCGACATTCAGAAACGCTCTGGCATTCGCAAGCTCAGCCAAAACCGCTATGCCTTCTCATTCGAATACAAGCAGGATGGCTGGACCGTACGTTCTGAGTACATCCACTCTACCGGCAAGGCTTTTGCCAAGAGCATCACCAACTTCAACGATGCCAACGCCAAGGACTGCAATCTGAATGCAAAAATCGGCAACAAGGCACAGGGTGTATATGGATTGGTTATCGCCCCATTGGCTCAGCTGCCAAAGAACAGCCGTATCGACGTGAAGGCACGTTACGACATGTATCAGCCTAACGGCAAGAGCAACATGCAGAGAACCCAGTATGAGGCAGGTTTGAACTTCCACATCGGCAAGCGAATCTCTATCCTTACCGAGTATGCGCTCATCAACGACAAAACACTCGCGAAGCACAATTATTCTATGGCAGATGCCGAGGTTTGCTTCAGATTCTAACAGATACAACAAAGGCTCGCTCCTGCTACAGGAACGAGCCTTTATTGTGTTTACTGTCAACTACTTATCTTAGAACGAATAAGAGAATCCTACTGACATGAATTCCTTAAACTGCCAATAGCTATCATCATCCTTGCGCTTCACACCATCGTCGAAACGCGGATAGAGGAAGATGTTGGTAGAAATATAGCGGTTAAACTGGAAGGTAATGGTGTTTTCCCACTCTATTTCAGCACGCTTGTAAGTGGTGTATCCCCAGAGACGGGTCTTCCACTTGATATTATCCGCTATCTGCCACGACAGGTCGAAGGTACACTCAGAACCATAATCGGTCATGCCATGCTTCCCCTCATCCAGTCCGTACCGCGTAGCCAGCGACGCTCTGCCCACATACTTCCAGTTGAAAGCCAGAGGAGCCAGATGGGCACTACCCTTCAGGCGGTGATTGAACCAGTCTACATTATAATCCATACCGACAGAGAGGTTCAGATTGAATGGCGAGAAGAAATCGGAATAAACCGTCTTGTCATTACTCTTGTAACCATGCGTAAACTGAGTCTGACCAATCAGCTGGATGGTATAATACCACTTCCTGGAAGCCTGCAGACCGAGTTTTCCGGTGTATCGTATCATATCGTCGCTCGTTTTCAGCGTATGAACCGTATCACCCTTCGAAGTCTGATAACCCAGGCGCATCTCCACCTTATTATCCCATTTTATCTTCTGCTTGTTATTGTAATTGGCAAACATCGTCACTCTTCCGAGCACCGAATAATTGCTCTCACCACCCTTATACCAGTTGTCAGAAACATAGTTTTGCAGGAACTGCAGATAATAATCGCCACCTATAGTCCAGAAGTTAGGACGGGTGATGACGATATCCATCGGCGCCGCATCCACCTCAATCGCCTTCGGAGCCACCTGCTCTACGATATCAGGATGATTCTTCTTCGGTTTGCTCTGCGCAGCCAGCGGTGCCCCCACCTCCTTGAGATGAGACTCAGTATCGCGCACCAGGTCGGGACGCGTGAGATAGACCTCCATCAGCGTCTGGTCGAGCATCGTTCCGAGCGAATCCTTCACCCCATCCTGAGGCTTGAGTCGCAACATGCGGGCTGCCGGCCCATGATAGAACGTGAGCGGCGTAAAGAGTTGGGCATATCTGATGTCCTTAGAATCCATCTTCATGGAATCGATGCGCTGACGGCACATCAAGAGCGAGTCAGCATAGATTTCAGCCAACCTGTTCTTCGATGCCTCTTCGGGCTCCACCTTCTTCAATTTGCGCTGGGCAGAAACAGGTGTCAGAGCCGAAAGGAACGCAAGAACGAGTAATCCAAATTTTATTTTCATACCTTAATTTTATAAATTTGGGCACAAAGGTAATAAATAATTCATAAATCTATGCCCTTTATTAGGAATATTTTTGCTCATTTCACAAAAATGTCGTAACTTTGCAGCCAAATTATTCTAATTTAAATTATAAATATCGTGGCTGAAACAAAGTACATCTTCGTAACTGGTGGTGTGGTTTCTTCTTTGGGTAAAGGAATCATATCTTCATCCATCGGTAAACTTCTTCAAGCAAGAGGTTACAACATTACTATCCAAAAGTTTGACCCATACATCAACATCGACCCGGGTACGCTGAACCCGTATGAGCATGGTGAGTGCTACGTAACGGTAGATGGTATGGAGACCGACCTCGACCTCGGACACTACGAGCGATTCACCGGCATTCAAACTACGAAAGCGAATTCTCTCACCACTGGTCGTATCTACAAGGCAGTCATCGACAAGGAGCGTCGTGGCGATTATCTCGGCAAAACCATCCAGGTGGTGCCTCACATCACCGACGAGATCAAGCGCAACGTGAAGCTGCTCGGCAAGAAGTATCACTATGACTTCGTGATTACCGAGATAGGCGGAACCATCGGCGACATAGAGAGCGCCCCTTACATGGAGGCTATCCGACAGCTGAAATGGGAGCTGGGCAAGAACGCCATCAACGTTCACCTTACCTATGTGCCTTATCTGAAGGCAGCAGGCGAGTTGAAGACCAAGCCTACCCAGCACTCCGTGAAGGAACTGCAGAGCGTAGGTATTCAGCCAGATATCCTGATTCTCCGCACCGAGAAACATCTCGAAGAGGGAATCATGAAGAAGGTAGCAAGTTTCTGTAACGTAGACTTGGACTGCGTGATTCAGAGCGAAGACCTTCCTAGCATCTACGAGGTGCCTGTAAACATGCAGAACCAGGGCCTCGACACCGCCATCCTCCGCAAGATGGGCGAGCCTATCGGCGAAACACCTGCGCTGGGTCCTTGGAAGACATTCCTCGACCGCAGAAACAAGGCTACAGAGGTGGTAAACATCGGTCTCGTAGGCAAGTACGACCTGCAGGATGCATACAAGAGTATCCGCGAGAGTCTCTCGCATGCCGGCACCTACAACGACCACAAGGTGAAGATTACCTTCATCAACTCAGAATATCTCACAGAAGAGAACGTGGCAGAACAGCTGAAGGGACAGGATGGTATCGTCATCTGCCCAGGCTTCGGCCAGCGAGGCATCGAGGGCAAGATTATCGCCGCCCACTATACCCGCACCCATGACATCCCTACCTTCGGCATCTGCCTGGGTATGCAGATGATGGTCATCGAGTTTGCCCGCAACGTATTGGGCTACAAGGATGCCAACTCACGCGAGATGGACGAGAAGACTCCACACAATGTCATCGACATCATGGAGGAGCAGAAGAACATATCAAACATGGGTGGAACCATGCGTCTCGGCGCTTACGAGTGTGTGCTGAAACAGGGTTCACGCGTGTTCAATATCTACAAGAAGGAGCATATTCAGGAACGCCATCGCCACCGCTATGAGTTCAACAACGAGTTCCAGCAGGAATTTGAAAAGAACGGCATGATGTGCGTAGGCAGAAACCCTGAGAGCGACCTGGTAGAAATCGTAGAAATCCCAGGCTTGAAGTGGTACGTAGGTACACAGTATCATCCTGAATACCAGAGTACGGTGCTGAAACCACATCCACTTTTCATGGATTTCGTAAAGACAGCAATAGAAAACAAAAAGTAAATATTAGGAGTTAAAGGAGTGATCCCCTTTACTCCTTTAATTTCAAATTTTAAAAATGAACAAGAACAACATTATCGGTTTCCTCCTGATTGCCGTAGTGCTGATTGGCTTTAGCTGGTATAACCAGCCATCTGCCGAAGAACAGAGAGCGGCATTTGTTCAGGACTCCATCGCCAAGGCTAAACATGCCGAGATGGAAAAGGCCAGCAAGGCTGCCGCTGCTAAGCGTCAGACTAATGCCAAAGCAAAGGTTGAGGCAGACTCAACCGCCCTCTTCTATTCGGCACTCAAAGGCCAGGCTAAGAAGATTGTATTAAAAAACGAGAAGGTAGAATTAACACTCAACACCAAGGGTGCTACTGTAGAGAAGGCTGTCATCAAGGGCTATGTGGGACACAACCTGCAGGTGAAAGACGGTTCGGCTGATGCCAAGGACGTAACCCTCTTCGACGGTAACGACCAGAGTCTCAAGTTCATGCTCGAGGCTAAGGAGGCCAACATCATCACCAGCAATCTCTACTTCACTCCATCCAACGTGACCGACAAGTCTGTAACCATGACCGCTGTGGCTGATGAAGGCAAGACGCTCACCCTGACTTATACATTGGGCGATGACTACATGCTGCACATGAGCCTTCAGGCAAATGGCATGGCTGGTCTGTTCTCACCTAATTATAATAAGATGGATGTTGACTGGAGCGACAAGGCACGCCAGCAGGAACGTGGTTTCATGTTCGAAAACCGTTACACTACCCTCACCTACCATAATGTAGAAGGCGGTACCGACTACCTCAACGAAGGTAGCGAGAAGATTGACGAGAAAATAGAAGAAAGCATCGACTGGGTATCTTTCAAGAACCAGTTCTTCTCTGCCATCATCGTAGCAAAGGATAACTTCGAGAAGGATGCTTTCATGACATCTATCCCTCAGGAGAAGGGTTCGGGCTATCTGAAGCAGTTCCAGGCTAAGATGAAGACAGCTTTCGACCCAACCGGTAAGAAGGCATCTGAGTTTGAGTTTTACTTCGGTCCTAACGACTTCCAGATTCTGAAGAATACCGAGAAGGAAAGTACCTTCGGCAAGGACTTGGAATTCCAGAAGCTCGTATACCTGGGATGGCCTATCATCCGCTGGATCAACCGTTTCTTCACACTCTACGTATTCGACTGGTTGAGCAACGTGTTCCCAATGGGTATCGTATTGATTCTCATCACCTTGCTCCTCAAGCTCATCACCTACCCTATGGTGAAGAAGAGCTACATGAGTTCAGCCAAGATGCGCGTGCTGAAACCAAAACTCGAAGCTGCTACAGCTCAGTATAACAAGCCTGAGGACCAGATGCAGAAGCAGCAGGCGATGATGGCGGAATATGCCAAGTATGGTGTAAGCCCATTATCCGGTTGCTTGCCTATGCTGATTCAGATGCCGGTTTGGGTTGCGATGTTCAACTTCGTACCTAATGCCATCCAACTTCGTGGTGAGAAGTTCCTGTGGATGAACGACTTGAGTACCTTCGACCCAATCATCGAATGGAACACCAACATCTGGCTGATTGGCGACCACTTGAGTTTGACCTGTATCCTGTTCTGTGTAGCCAACCTGTTGTACTCATGGATGACCATGCGTCAGCAGCGCGACCAGATGGTAGGTCAGCAGGCAGAGCAGATGAAGATGATGCAGTGGATGATGTATCTCATGCCATTGATGTTCTTCTTCATGTTCAATGACTACTCAGCCGGTCTGAACTTCTACTACTTCATCTCATTGTTCTTCAGTGCCGCAATCATGTGGACCCTGCGCAAGACAACCGACGACGAGAAACTCCTCGCCATCCTTGAGAAGCGCTATCAGGAAAACAAGAACAACCCTAAGAAGGCAAGCGGCCTGATGGCAAGAATGCAGGCTCTCCAGGAGATGCAGCGCAAGCAGCAGGAAGAGATGATGCGCAAGCAGGCAGAACTGAACGAGAAAAAGAACAATCTCGGAAAATAAAGATTACTAGATAAAAATGAAAGCGTAATGAATTACCCGGAAAAGGTGTTCATTACGCTTTTTTGTCCCCGAAAAGGTATAATTTGTTAAATGATATTATAAATTATACCTTTTCGGGGGTATTTTATTTTAAGCTAATTTACTTCTTCAATACCGGCTCGCAGGTGATATCCACACCAAGCTTCTTGAAAATCTTCTGGTCTACATCACTCAGCATCACGGTGCAATGAGCCTGACAGCCACGAAGCTTAGGCAACTGCTCCAATGCCTTCCTGCAGTTCTCATCATTCTCTGAAAGAACAGAAAGAGCTACCAAAACCTCATCCGTATGAAGACGAGGATTGTGACCACCGAGATAATTCACCTTAGTATGCTGGATAGGCTCAATCATCGACTGAGGAATCAGCTTCAATTCATGGTCGATGCCTGCCAACTGCTTGGTAACATTCAGGAGCAAGGCGGCACTACAGCCCAGCAACTCGCTGCTATGACCGCAGATAATGGTACCATCCTCCAACTCAATGGCAGAAGAGGTATGACCCGTCTCCTTCTTATGATTCTTGGCAGCTACCGTCACCTTGCGGTAATCAGTAGTAATCTTAGCCTGATTGAAGAGCATCTGAATCTTATTGATCTCATCATCATTGCAAGCACCAGCCGCCATCTTGTTGGTAGCCGCATAGTAACGGCGGACAATCTCATTCTTGGATGCCTCGCAGCAAGCCTCATCATCAGAGATACAGAAACCTACCATGTTCACACCCATATCTGTAGGCGACTTGTATGGATTGCTACCATAGATACCCTCGAACAGCGCATTGAGCACAGGATAAATCTCTACATCACGGTTATAGTTGATGGCTATCTTGTTATAAGCCTCCAGATGGAACGGGTCAATCATATTCACATCGTTCAGATCAGCAGTAGCAGCCTCGTATGCGATGTTCACAGGATGCTTCAATGGGAGATTCCACACAGGGAATGTCTCAAACTTGGCATAACCGGCACGCACACCACGCTTGTTCTCATTATAAAGCTGACTCAGGCAAACCGCCATCTTACCGCTGCCAGGCCCCGGCGCAGTAACAATAACCAGCGGACGCTCTGTTTCAACATAATCGTTCTGACCGAAGCCCTCGTCAGAGGCAATCAGACTCACGTTATGAGGATAGCCCTCGATGAGATAATGGCAGTAAGTCTTGATGCCTTCGCGCTCCAGACGCTGTTTGAAGGCGATGGCGGCAGGCTGGCCATTATAATGAGTGATGACAACAGACCCCACCATGAAACCACGGTTTTGGAACTCACCACGAAGGCGCAACACGTCCTCATCGTATGTAATGCCCAAGTCGGCACGCTTCTTGTTCTTCTCTATATCGGCTGCACTAATCACAATAACAATCTCGATGCTATCGCTGATTTTCTGGAACATACGCAGTTTGCTGTCAGGCTGGAACCCCGGCAAAACTCTGCTGGCATGGTGATCGTCAAAAAGTTTACCGCCCAATTCGAGGTAAAGCTTTCCGTCAAACTGTGAGATTCTCTCCTTGATGTGTTCTGACTGAATCTTCAGATACTTCTCGTTATCGAAACCTATCTTCATACTACTTTAAATAAAACTATATCGCTGTTATTTTGCAAATTTGACTGCAAAAGTACAAAAAAAACTGGCTATAGAACAATGTTTTACGCAAATTATTCTTAATTCTCAAGGATTTGCCGTATCTTTGCATCTTGCAATGGGCAGCATAACATGTCATATCGCAAAAACATGAAGTTTAAAAGAAAACATAACCAACAAATGAAAAAAAAATTACGTACCGCCTCTATCTGCGTGCAGGGAGGCTATGAGCCAAAGAACGGCGAACCTATTGAAGTGCCAATTTATCAAAGCACTACTTTCAAGTATGACAACTCTGAGGAGATGGCTATGCTCTTCGACCTGAAGAAGGAAGGCTACTTCTATACCCGTCTCCAGAACCCTACCAACGATGTTGTGGCTAAGAAGATTGCCGAACTCGAAGGTGGCGTGGGAGCCGTATTAACCAGCAGCGGTCAGGCTGCCAACTTCTATGCTGTGTTCAACATCTGCGAAGCGGGCGACCATATCGTTACATCTAATGAGATTTATGGTGGTACCTTCAATCTCTTCGGTGTAACCCTGAAGAAGCTCGGCATTGAGTGTACTTTCGTGAATCCGAACGATAGCGAAGAAGAAATCCAGAAGGCTTTCCGCCCTAACACCAAGGTTGTTTTCGGCGAAACCATCAGCAACCCGGGCTGCGCTGTACTCGACATCGAGAAGTTTGCACGTATTGCTCACAAGAATGGGGTGCCTCTTATCGTTGACAACACTTTCGCTACGCCTATCAACTGCCGCCCATTCGAATGGGGTGCCGACATCGTTACCCACAGTACTACCAAATATATGGATGGTACCGCTTCACAGGTAGGTGGCGTGGTAGTAGATAGCGGCAACTTCGACTGGATGGCTCATGCTGATAAGTTCCCAGGTCTCTGCACACCGGATGACAGCTACCATGGTCTGACCTATGTGAAGGCTTTCGGCAAGATGGGTTACACCACCAAACTCGTAGCTCAGCTGATGCGCGATCTCGGCAGCATCCCTGCCCCAATGAATTCATTCATCCTCAACCTCGGTCTTCAGAGTCTCCACCTCCGTATGCGCCAGCATTGTGCAAATGCACAGAAGGTGGCAGAGTTCCTGCAGAACGATGAGCGTGTGGCTTGGGTTCATTATAGCGGTCTGGAGGGCGATGAGTATCATGCGCTTGCCCAGAAGTATATGCCAAACGGCACCTGTGGTGTTATTGCCTTCGGATTGAAGGGAGACCGCGAGACAGCCATCAAGTTTATGGATTCTCTCGACATGATCAACATCGTAACCCATGTAGCCGATGCCCGCACCTGTGTGCTCCATCCAGCCAGTCACACCCATCGCCAGCTCAGCGAAGAGCAGCTGAAGGAAGCAGGTGTTGCGCCAGATCTGATTCGCCTCTCCGTAGGTATCGAAGATGTAGAAGACATCCTCGATGATATCAAGCAGGCTTTGGATCAGATTTAAGACAAATAGGATACATAACAACAAAGCAACATTATAACAGTAAAATTAGAAACATGATTAAAGCTATGATTTTAGCTGCTGCGGCTCTCACGATGGGCACAGCTGCTGATGCACAGACTATGATTCAGAAAAATGACATCAAGGTAGAAAACCACCTGATGACTCCTGAGGCTCTCTGGGCAATGGGACGTATCGGTGGCGCCGAAGCTTCGCCTAACGGCAAGCAGGTGGTGTACCAGGTGGGTTACTACAGTGTAAAGGAGAACAAGGGTCATCAGATGCTCTTCATCATGGATGCCAACGGCAAGAACCAGAAGGCATTGACCACCGATGCCAAGAGCGAAACAGATGCTGCCTGGATTCAGGGCGGACAGAAGATTGCCTTCATCCGCGACGGACAGCTCTGGAGCATGAACCCTGACGGTACAGGCAGAAAGCAGCTCACCAACGACAAGTTGGGCATCCAGGGCTTCCGCTTCTCTCCTGACGGCAAGAAGGTAATCCTCATCAAGGAACTCCCTTACCACGGAACCATCAAGGAGAATCCTTCTGATCTCCCATTGGCTACCGGCCGTCTCGTAACTGATATGAACTACCGCCACTGGGACCACTACGTAGAGAGCCTTCTCCATCCTTTCGTGGCTGATGTGGCTGAAGACGGTACCATCAACGCCGGCGAAGACATCCTGAAGGATGAACCATTCGAGTGCCCTATGGCTCCATTCGGTGGCATCGAGCAGCTGGCATGGAGTCCGGATTCCAAGACCATCGCCTATACCTGCCGTAAGAAGGAGGGCGTTCAGTATGCCATCTCTACCGACTCTGACATCTACCTATATAATATAGGTACGCGCGAGACCAAGAACCTCTGCAAGGAGGCTGGCTATGTTGAGCCTAAGATTGATGCTACCAAGAGCATGAAGAACCAGGCTGTCAACGCTCCTGAGAATCTGAAGAACAATCCGGGTTACGACGTAAACCCTCAGTTCTCTGCTGACGGCAAGTACATCGCTTGGCAGAGCATGGCTCGCGATGGCTACGAGAGCGACCGCAACCGCCTCTGTGTTTACGAACTCGCTACCGGCAAGAAGAACTATGTATCAGAGAAGTTCGACTCTAACGTAGAGGGCTTCGTATGGAACAAGGACAATAAGAGCCTCAGCTTCATCGGCGTATGGCACGGAACCCTGAACCTCTATCAGGCTAATTTCAAGGGCGAAGTAAAGCAGATTACCAACGAGTGGGCTGACTACGGAAGCATCTCGCTTGCCAACAACGGCAACAAGCTTCTTGCTACCAAGGCTAGCATGAGTCATCCTACTGATATCTACATCGTAACTCCAGGCAAGGATGCCAAGAGTACCAAGGTAGAGCAGATTACCCGCGAGAACGACCATATTCTGAACCAGTTGAATCTGGGTAAGTGTGAGCAGCGTTGGGTAAAGACTACCGACGGCAAGCAGATGCTGGTATGGATCATGTTGCCATCTAATTTCGATGCCAACAAGAAGTACCCTACCCTTCTCTTCTGCGAGGGTGGTCCTCAGAGTCCGGTAAGCCAGTTCTGGAGCTACCGCTGGAACATCCAGATCATGGCAGCCAACGGCTATGTTGTCGTATTGCCAAACCGCCGCGGTCTCCCTGGTTTCGGAAGCGCATGGAACGAAGAGATTTCTGGCGACTGGACAGGCCAGTGCATGAACGATTATCTTTCAGCTATTGATGATGCTGCCAACAATCTTCCTTACGTAGACAAGGATCGTCTGGGTTGTGTCGGTGCCAGTTTCGGTGGTTTCTCTGTATACTATCTCGCCGGTCATCACAACAAGCGTTTCAAGGCATTCCTCTCTCACGATGGTGCTTTCAACCTGGAGAGCATGTACACCGATACAGAGGAGGCTTGGTTCTCTAACTGGGAATACGAGGATGCTTACTGGAACAAGGACCAGAGTGCCAACGCAAAGAAGACTTACGAGAACAGTCCTCATAAGTTTGTAGACAAGTGGGATACTCCAATCCTCTGCATCCACGGCGAAAAGGATTACCGTATCAATGCCAACCAGGGCATGGGCGCCTTCAATGCAGCCCGCATGCGTGGCATTCCAGCCGAGCTCCTCATCTATCCTGATGAGAACCACTGGGTATTGAAGCCACAGAACGGCGTGCTCTGGCAGCGCACCTTCTTCGGCTGGTTGGACAAGTGGTTGAAGAAATAACATATAAAAAGGCTTGCTTCGAAAAATGAAGCAAGCCTTTTTTATATATTATAATTCTAAAATTTAGCTTACGCGATTCAACTTCTTGATGATAGAGAAGATGAAGAGAGCTGAAACCAGACAGATACCTGCGAGAACACCCCAGATGGCAATGAGGTTGAAGTTCTGACCCCACATGATGCCAGGAATCATAACCAACTGGTTACCGATGGCTGTTGCACCAAACCAGAGACCCATCATCAAACCAGCATACTTTGGAGGAGCAACCTTCGATACAAACGAAATACCGATTGGAGAAAGCAGAAGCTCTGCGAATGTAAGGATGAGGTATGTAGAGATGAGGAGGTTAGCACTTACACGTGTACCCTCTGTAGCAGGATCGCCCTGCATCAAAGGAAGCTCCAAACCCATAGAACCTACAGCCATCCATACAAAACCGAGAGCAGCAACGAGCATACCCAAACCAATCTTCTCTGGCGATGTAGGCTCCTTGCCAATCTTGTGAAGCCATGAGAACAAAGCAACGCTCACTGGTGTCAATGCCACTACATAGCATGGGTTGAACTGCTGGAAGATAGGAGCCTCAACATCTACGGCACCTTCAAGATTGCTATACTTGTAGAAGAGGAAAGCGATGGCAGCAACAATAACACCAAGAGAGATGCCCTTACCCTTGCCAGTCTTGCTCTGTGCCAGACCGAAACAACCGTAAACCACGAAGATGCAGGCTACGAGGTTGGTAACATCGAACGCCATTGACTGCAGACCCTCTGAAGTCTTCTGTGTATAATCGCGGGCAAAGAGTGTCAATGTATTACCGTTCTGATGGAAAGCCATCCAGAAGAAGATAACCACAGCGAATACGAGACAGAGGCAGATGATACGCTCCTTGGTCTCAGCCTTAGAAAGTTCGTTTGTCTCCTTGGCAGAAGTCTTATCATCCTTACTCTTGGTCTCAGAAGCAAGAACATGCTTGTATGTAAAGCTGAAGGCATAGTAGATAGCGATACTGAAAATCAGTGAAGCACAAGCCACGGCGAATGCGAAGTGGTATGAATCTTCCACCGACACGCTCAGGCTCTCCTGCGCCCACTTCATAATCTTGATGGCAGCAGTAGGAGCAAACATAGCACCGATGTTGATAGCCATATAGAAGAGTGAGAAACCGGAATCACGTTTGCTGGCATACTGTGGCTCATCATAGAGACGGCCTACCATCACCTGCAGATTACCCTTGAACAGACCGGTTCCCAAAGCGATGAGAATAAGTGAAATACCCATAGCAGCAACGGCAACGGTTTCCTTGCCAAGAGGAAGTGAGAGAACAAGATAGCCGATGAACATGATGAAGATACCTGTGGTAACCATACGTCCAAAGCCAAACTTGTCGGCTGCGATACCACCGATGATAGGAAGGAAATAAACCATCATCAGGAATGTAGAGTAAATAGTACTTGCCAATCCGGTTTCAAAACCGAAGTTGGCCTGCAAATAAAGCAAGAACACAGCAAGCATGGTGTAATAGCCGAAACGCTCACCCGTGTTTGCCAAAGCTAAGGCCCACAGACCTTTTGGTTGATTCTCAAACATAATTTTTTGTTTTGTTGTTATTTTATTATTTAGTTATTCTTTTCTCGCAATTTTTGTGCAAAGATACATAAATTATTCCATATTTCAAACTTATTGCACCAAAAAGCGCACTTCACATAGCATTTTTCTACTAGGAACCGGCTAAAATTCTAAAAAACAGACAAATCAGATAAAAAAAATCCGTTTATATTACAACGTAATTGCATTTTTTTTCGTACCTTTGCACCCCGAAACCATGAGGAGGTTTCGGGATACACAAAAATACTTCAAAAAATTCTAAATAGAAAGGTAAAAGGATATTTATGAGACAACTTAAGATTAGTAAGAGTATAACCAACCGTTCCAGTGAAGCACTCGACAAGTACTTGGTGGAGATTGGTAGAGAGCCTATGGTCTCTATCGATGAAGAAATCGAACTTGCCCAGAAGATTCGCAAAGGCGGTCGTGAGGGAGAACGTGCCAAGGAGAAATTGGTAAAAGCAAACCTTCGTTTCGTTGTATCTGTTGCTAAGCAATATCAGCACCAAGGTCTTTCTCTTACCGACCTCATCGACGAGGGTAACATCGGTTTGGTAAAGGCTGCTGAAAAGTTTGACGAGACCCGCGGCTTTAAGTTTATCTCATACGCCGTATGGTGGATTCGTCAGAGCATCCTGCAGGCTATTGCCGAGCAGAGCCGTATCGTTCGCCTGCCTTTGAACCAGGTAGGTGCATTGAGTAAGATTAGTGCAGAAATCAGTAAGTTTGAGCAGGAGAACCAGCGCAAACCTTCTGTTGCTGAGCTCGCTCAAATCACAAAGATGGAAGAAAGCAAAATCGACCAGACTATCAAGGCAGATAATCACCATATGAGTATCGATGCTCCATTCGGTAGCGATGATGATGACAATGCGATGGTCGACGTGATGGCTTCGGGTGATGACAGCCGTACCGACAGGGGTGTTGACTTCGAGTCTATGGCGAGCGAGCTTGACCGCGTTCTCAACTCTGTATTGAAAGACCGTGAGCGCAAGATTCTGTGCTACTGCTATGGTATAGGCTGCCACGAGAAGGGTTTGGAGGAAATCGGTAGCGAGTTCAACCTTACCCGTGAGCGTGTTCGCCAGATTCGCGAAAAGAGTATCATCAAGCTCCGTGATAGCGGTAAGATCAAAATCTTGATGAAGTACTTGGGATAAGTTAAGTGAAGAGTGAAGAACGAAGAGTGAAGAATTCTTTTGCTTTTCTTCACTAGGCATTGAAGACGAGAGAAAAATAGATAAAACCAAGTTGCTCATAGCAACGAAAGTAAAAAGGGGCAATCAGTTGGTTCATCCCAATCTGATTGCCCTTTCTCTATTAACTATTAACAAAGTTTCCAAACTTATCAATAAAGCCACTGATACCTTCACGGGATGCTTCGAAGTAAGGATATTCATCACGCAAGCAAATTTCGTCGTAAAGGAAATCCGCCACTACCGTATCGTTACCATCCGGCATTACCAGTCCCATCTTGCCATTCTTCTCTGCTATTACCGGCATGATGCTCAAGTCATCATTATAAATGTAGCAGGTGCGCAAGAAATCATAACTTGGCGAGAGCATGATATTGCCTTGATGATCTTTCATACCAAACTTGCCATCTTGCTCAAATACTTCATGATATTGAATGTATTTCGCCTTGATGCGCTGGTAATAGAAAACCATCTTGCGCTTATCGTTGACAAAATCCAGCATATACTGGAAGGTGTCACAATAGTTGGCTACCGAACGGACCAGAATCATCTTCAAGTCAAGACCATCCAATGCTTTTCTGTTCAGATCAATATACTTGGCTATCGCCTTCTCCTTCTCTGGTACAGAGAGGCTGGCTAGCCTTTCCTCAAATTTCAACATAGCTTGCTTGGTACCCGACATACCCTTGATATACCGGTGTATCTGTCTGCCCATCTCAGAACATACAAACTTGTCTATCTCCTGCTGCTCTATCGGGTCAGCATAGTCCTTAATCAATGATTCAGGTGTCGCATTCATGGTTATTTCCTTTCTTTTAAAAATTATACTTTCAAAGATTTAGAAGAACAAAGAGCAAACGGATTCTACACTCTTCGTTTTTACTCTTCACTCAATTTGCTCTTTGTTCTTCGCTCTTCACTTATTTCACATTAGGCTTCTGCAATCCATATCCCTTTCGCTTGTCTTCCCACAAGAGGAGGAAAGCGATGAGGATGGCTACTACTCCGAAACCGGCAAAGATTGTCATCGTCTGGGTATAGTCGATGGTGCCGTCGGCTGCGGTATTCGCCTGGTTTACCTTACCAATCCATACCGGAATGAGAGCCAGTCCGATGTTCTGGATGTAGAAGATAAGGGCGTATGCAGTTCCTAAGAGTTTCATTGGGATAATCTTTGGCACAGATGGCCACATGGCTGATGGTACCAGTCCAAATGCGATGCCCAGGATGAGCATCAGCACGATGGCAAGCACCCATGAGTTGATTGGCAGGGCAAACATGACGTGTACAAAGGTCAGGAGGCAACTGCCGATAATCATCAGCGTAGCACCCTTGCCATACTTATCGTATATACTACCGAAGAGCGGTGTGAGGAAGATGGTACCGAATGGCAACATCGCAGGAATCAGACCTGCCAAATTAGCATCCACACCATACTTGAAAATCATCAGTTTGGTGGCAAACTTCAGGAATGGGAATACACCGGCATAGAACATCAGGCAAAGGAATGCCACATACCAGAAACCTGTTGTCTTGAACAAACCACCCAAGTCTGAAAACTTGAAACCTTCTTCCGGTTCTGTAGCTACAGCTGCTGCAGAAGCATCCTCCTTCTTGTCCATCACACAATAAACCAGATAAACCAGTACACCAGCACAAAGCAATACGGCACCTAAAGCAACAGAAGCAGATACTCCACCCATTGCCTTGGCAAAAGGAAGAGAAGCACTCAGAGCTGCAGCAGTTCCCAAACGAGCCGTAGCTACCTGTACACCCATTGCCAGAGCCAACTCATGGCCCGTAAACCACTTCACGATGACCTTGCTCACTGTGATACCGCATATCTCGCATCCTACACCATAGATGGCAAAGCCAAGAGCAGCTATCACTACCTGCGTACTGTAAGTACCGAAGAATGGTACAGCAACCATTCCGTCAAACTCATGACCTAAAGCATACCACTTCAACAAGGCTCCACCAAACATCAGGACGGTAGAAAGGATACCAGTGAAACGGATGCCAAACTTATCGAGGATAAGACCACCGAAGAAGAGGAGCAGGAGGAACACATTGAAGTATCCGTAAGCTCCAGAGAAGAAGCCGTATTCATCCGAATTCCATCCGAGTCCGAGACCATTCTCTGCTCCCTTGGCTGCTGTCAAGAGAGGCTCCAGTGGAGACATCACATCTGTAAAAAAGTAACCAAACATCATCGTGATACTCACGATGAGGAGGGCGGTCCAGCGAGCTGACTTCGAGTCGCTCAATTTCATCTGCATTTTTTCTGTTGTACTCATTTTCTTTAAAACATAAATGATAAACCCGTTATCATTATTAATTATCTATTATTAATTATCATCTATTTCCGTTTCACGTTCTTCGTTCTGGTGATATCAAAGAGATAAGAGAGTTTCAGAACAATCTGTCCATAATTACTCTTTCCGAAATAATCACGCTTAGAAGCACCGTAGATATTTCCCAGACCATAGTAGTATCGGGCTTCGGCAAGGAAATGCCCCACCTTCGGAATACTGTATTCAGCACCCAGACCCAGGGCGATACCATAATCAAGCTTGTTCTTGACTGCCATTGTATCCTGAGCCACCACCGGACTTACACGGTTATTGTCGGTTGCCGGCATGTGCTCTACCGAGAAGTTGGTCTTCTGCGAATCACTCAGATAGAGACCAAACTGCGGACCGGCATTCACGAAGATATTCAGTCCTCTTGTCTCCCTACCCCATGCCAGATGCGCGAAGATTGGCACCTGAATATAGTTGATGGTACGCTTGTAAGCCATCGCCTCTTTGGTTTCGGTTATAATCACCGGATTATTCTCCTTATCCAGGATATCCTCTTCCCATCCTGCCTGCGCATAGTTTACCTCGGCATAGATAGAACAGATGGTCTTGAAATATTTCTCACAGGTATATCTCATCGAGAAACCGCCCGTCAGTCCGCCGTGCTGCTTCTGCTGTACCTCGGGTGTGAATCCTACGCTACTCATCATATAGCCCCCATTAAAACCGATGGCGAAATCATTACGATGCTCTCCTATCTGTGCCGAAACTGGAATTCCGAAGATGAGCATCAGAATCAGCAACCCAATATTTCTATTCATTATCAACTATAAATTGTAAACTATAAATTGTAAACTGTAAACTAGTACTTCACCGCCTCTATCTGATGATTAAAGGTATAGTGAATCAACTGGAAACTCTTGTTCTTGTATCCTCCTCTACTGGTCTTCTCGAAACGGAGTGGAGTCTGCACGGGCTGGTAAGTCATCTGCTGGCGCTCACCTGTAAAGTTCTTGCCATATCTCTTGACACCCTGAATCAGATACATTCCGTGATCGAAACCGGTGATGGCGAATCTTGGCTGTGCCACCATCATAGGCTGATGGAACCATCGCTCATAACGGCTCTCAAGCGCCTTGGTCTGTGCTGAGTTCGGGTTATAATAGAAGGTGGAAGGGATATAAGTATCATACTTATAGAATCTTTCCAGATTATACTTGGCATACATCAGCCATTCGGTATAGCCGAAGAGAGAAATGGCTGCACCCGGATACTTCGCATCAAATTCGTCGAGTTTGTTCAATACCTGAGTCAACTGTGGCGAACGTCCCGTATTCAGGATAATCACATTCTGCTTGGAAGGCATGAAAGCCTTGGCAAACTGATCGATACTTGAATTCACATTGGTGATGCTATAATTGATTTTCCTGCGTTCCAGTTCCTTGCGCAGACCAAACGTAAAGTTGCCCTTTCTCGAAGTAGAATCATTGCAGTCTACAAAGATAGGATGCACATTGGTAAAACGGCTCAGGAATGCCTTGATGGTCGCATCATTCAGCGCATCATCGCTCTGATAAACCTGGAAAATCTCTTTGTTTCTTTCTACATCATCTCCGCTGATAGAGAACGGAATCACCAGTTTGATGCCGTAGGTCTTGCAGAAGTTGGTCAGCGGAGCCACCTGCTTGGTATAAAGTGGACCAAAGATGATGTCGCATTGATTAGCGCCCTCCTGCAAGAGTGTATTCCGGATATCAGCATCAATAGGAACGTTCCAGGCACGCACATCTATATCGGCGCCCTGCTGCTTCAGGGTTTCGCAAGCCAGCAGCAAACCGCGGTAATACTCCACCATTCGCTTGCCGTCGCCATCAACATTATGCAAAGGTAACATCACGCCTACCTTTACCGCATTTCTGGCAACAGCAGCCTTTGAGGTTGCCGGAGCTGTAGCAGTTTTCTGAACCGTTGCCCCATTCCCCGACTTCTGACCGTTCACCTGATTAGGATTCTTCTGGTCTTTGGTGTATGGAATAAAGAGCGTAGCTCCCTTCTGCAGCATGTATCCCTCACGCTTCATCTCCGGATTGGCATCCATCAGTTCAGGAAGGCTCAATCCATATTTATTGGCGATACCAAAGATGGTATCTTTCTTCTTAACTGTGTAAATGTCGCGCCATTTTACAGTCTGCGCGCCAATGCTGACACTGAGCATAAGCCCAACGAACAGCAGGAAATATCTCATTTTTTGTCTCATATCACAAGATTTTTTTAACGATATCTTCAAATATTTCATGTTTTCATCTGCAAAAATACAAAAAATCTTGCATCTGACGCAATATCTCTCATCTTTTTATTATCTTTGCACAAATTATTTTAGAAATGAGACGAAAAATAGCATTACTTTGCATCATGTTGCCACTTTTGACGTGTCAATTACACGCTCAGGAAGTCAACGACGACGAGGAGGACAACACAGAAGAGACGACCAAGGTCAGTTCTCTTCTCATGCCGAATGCCTTCTCTCCAAATGGCGATGGCATCAACGACATCTACAAGCCCAAGGATGGTTACCGGAACATTGAGGAGTTCCACGCCTATATATATAATAGGTGGGGACAGAAACTATATGAATGGACCGACCCTGCCACGGGATGGGATGGCACCTACCGCGGAAAACCGGTCAAGGAGGGTGTCTACTTCTGTCTCGTCAAGGCGAAGGGGGCAGATGGCGTGGTGTATAACATCAAACGTGATGTCAACCTGCTCAGAGGTTATACCGAAGAGCAGAACAGTAACTATTAGGCAAACAGCAATTAGCAGAATTGGAATATGAATTCAGAAGAAAAGATAAATGTATGGGGCGCACGGGTCCACAACCTCAAGAACATAGATGTGGAGATTCCGCGAGATTCCCTCACCGTAATTACCGGACTCTCGGGTTCGGGCAAGAGTTCACTGGCCTTCGACACCATCTTTGCCGAAGGTCAGCGCAGATATATCGAAACTTTCTCTGCCTATGCCCGCAACTTCCTGGGTAATATGGAACGCCCGGATGTTGATAAGATTACGGGATTGAGTCCAGTCATCAGCATAGAACAGAAAACCACCAACAAGAATCCCCGCTCTACCGTGGGCACTACCACCGAGATTTACGACTATCTCCGTCTGCTCTATGCCCGCGCCGGTACTGCATACAGCTATCAGAGTGGCGAGGAGATGATGAAATATACCGAGGAACAGGTCATCGACATGATTCTCAGCGATTATAAGGGCAAGGCTATCTTCCTGCTCGCTCCCCTCGTACGCCAGCGCAAGGGTCATTACCGCGAACTCTTCGAAAGTATGCGCAGAAAGGGGTATCTCTATGTGCGACTCGACGGCAACATCCTCGAAATCGTTCCCAATATGAAAACCGACCGCTACAAGAACCACAATATAGAAGCTGTGGTCGATAAACTGGTGGTGAAGGAAGAAGATGAGGAACGCATCCGCAAGAGTGTGGCAACGGCTATGAAACAGGGCGACGGCATGGTAATGGTTCTTGAGAAAGGTGCCAAGGAGGCCAAGACTTACTCCAAGCGTCTCATGGACCCTGTAACGGGTATCGCCTACCAGGATCCAGCTCCTAACATGTTCTCCTTCAACTCTCCCGAAGGTGCCTGTCCGCATTGCAAGGGACTGGGAAAGGTGAACCAGATTGATATCAAGAAGGTAATTCCCGATGATAAACTCAGCATCCATGAAGGCGGCATCGCTCCGCTTGGCAAATACAAGAACCAGATGATTTTCTGGCAGATAGAATCATTGCTCAGCAAGTATGACCTCAACCTGAAGACACCTATCTGTGAGATTCCGGGCGATGCCATGCAGGAAATTCTCTATGGCTCGCTCGAAAACGTGAAGATAGAAAAGGAAAAGGTGCATACCTCTACCGACTACTTCTGCGCATACGATGGCATCATCGACTACCTGCAGAAGGTGATGGAGGATGATGAGAGTGCGGCGGGCAAGAAATGGGCCGACCAGTTTATCTCTACCATCGAATGTCCTGAATGCCATGGTTTGCGACTCAAAAAGGAATCGCTCTCTTTCAAAATCTGGGATAAGAATATATCCGAAGTAGCCAGTCTTGACATCGATGAACTGCGCAATTGGCTCGAAGAAGTGGAACAGCATCTGCCTTCGATGAAAGCGAAGGTGGCCCACGAAATCATCAAGGAGTTGCGCTCACGCGTCACCTTCCTCCTCGATGTGGGACTCAATTATCTCTCGCTCAACCGCCAGTCGGCTTCTCTCTCGGGTGGCGAGAGCCAGCGCATCCGTCTGGCTACTCAGATTGGTAGCCAGCTGGTCAACGTGCTCTATATCCTCGATGAGCCGAGCATCGGTCTGCACCAGCGCGACAACGAACGTCTGCTCAACAGTCTGAAGGAACTTCGCGACCTGGGCAATACCGTTATTGTGGTGGAGCACGATGAAGATATGATGCGGGCTGCCGACTGGATAGTAGATATCGGTCCGAAGGCGGGACGCAAGGGAGGTGAAGTTGTCTTCCAGGGCACACCTCAGGAGATGCTCAAGACCAATACCATCACCGCCCAGTATCTCAACGGCAAGATGGCTATTGAGGTGCCTGCCCTCCGCAGAGAAGGCAACGGCAAGCATATCACCATTCACGGAGCTACGGGCAACAACCTCAAGGGGGTGGATGTTGATTTTCCACTTGGCAAACTCATTGTCGTAACGGGTGTCAGCGGCTCAGGCAAATCTACTCTCATCAACGAGACCCTCCAGCCTATCCTCTCTCAGCATTTCTACCGTTCGCTCAAGAAACCGATGCCATACGAGAGCATCGATGGTATCGAGAATATCGACAAGGTAGTGAATGTAGACCAGAGTCCGATTGGCAGGACGCCTCGCAGCAATCCAGCTACCTACACAGGCGTGTTCAGCGATATCCGCTCACTCTTCGTAGGACTTCCCGAAGCAAAGATCCGCGGTTACAAGCCGGGCAGATTCTCCTTCAATGTGAAAGGTGGAAGATGCGAGGAATGTAAGGGTAACGGATATAAGACCATCGAAATGAACTTCCTGCCGGATGTCTACGTACCTTGTGAGGTATGCCACGGCAAACGCTACAACCGCGAGACGCTGGAGGTAAGATACAAGGGAAAGAGCATAGCCGATGTTCTCGACATGACCATCAACCAGGCGGTAGATTTCTTCGAGAATGTTCCTCAGATACTGCAGAAGATCAAGGCATTACAGAATGTAGGTCTCGGATACATCAGGTTAGGACAGAGTTCCACTACCCTCTCTGGCGGTGAAAGTCAGCGCGTAAAACTGGCTACCGAACTTTCGAAGCGTGATACGGGCAAGACGCTTTATATTCTTGATGAACCGACAACCGGTCTGCATTTCGAAGACATCCGCATCCTGATGGATGTACTCCAGAAACTGGTAGATCGTGGCAATACGGTCATCATCATCGAGCACAATCTCGATGTCATCAAACTCGCCGACTGGCTCATCGACATGGGTCCGGAAGGTGGACGAGGCGGCGGTCAGCTCCTCTTTGCCGGTACACCAGAAGAAATGGTGAAGCAGCAGAAGGGATATACCTATAAGTTCCTCGCCCCTTTACTGAAGAAATCAGGGAAACCTGAATAAATCAGGATAGGAGCGAAGACTGTGGCAGAAGAAAAAATCCCCCAACCTACTTTCTTAAGCGGGTTGGGGAATTTTTATTTCAATATAAAATATGACGATAGCATGGTACCGATTACACTGCTACGCTTGGTAACGATACTGCACTATCGTCAATTAAATTAACGTTGCATATACAAAATGAGCCTGTAAAAGAGCCTGTAAATGAGCGACAGCAAGCCATTCTTTCTAAAATGAAACAAAATCCATCTATAACAAGAGAGAATTTGGCTAATAAGCTAGACGTTTCGATTGCAACATTAAAAAGAGAGCTTACTTCGTTAAGAAAGAAAGGCTACATTTCACGAAGAGGAAGTGATAAAAATGGGCAATGGATAATACTCAAGAATCAGTAAGATATAATAAATATCCCCCAACCTACTTACTCAAGTGGATTGGGGGATTTTGTTTTTATATAGATATCAGTAACAACCATACTTGATATGGGATGGGCATCCAAAAGGACTGCTACCCTTTCATATAGGGAGAATTGGCATTTATTCTATCTAAAGCTAATTCTTTCATTACAAGACATTAAATCTCACAGGCTCCTCGCCTGTACGTAATTTGTAGTCTTCATAAAGCATCTTCTGCATCTTGTCAACCATGGCTTTCTTTGTGACCTTGGCAGATTTCCAACGTCTAAGCGCCTCTTCTCTTGTTAATTTATTCATATCCAATCCTCCATTATTAAATTATGAGCATCCCAAATGTCCGCTCTTACTAAATTTCATTCTACCAGATTAAACATTCAAGAACTACTATCGGGAAGAATACGACTGCAAAGATACGGATTATTTTTGAAACTAAAGCATCTTTATCATAATAAAATGCAGATAAATTTTATTTTAGCAACACGGCTGCAAAGAAACAGTATCTGGTAGAGTGTAGTGAGAAAATCGTGAGGGATAACCCCAAATCGTGATGGATAGCGTGAGGGATATTTCCGTTTTTGAAGTATCTATCACGCTATTCAAGTGTCTGTATATTAGTATATTAAGATGTACAACACATACAAATCGTGATGGATGATAGATGATTACATAACATTTGTTCATATGAAGGCTGCGCTGGATTACGGATATGGCTGCGCTAGGTTACGGATATGACTGCACCGGGTTACGAATATGACTGCACCGGGTTACGAATATGGCTGCGCTGGGTTACGGATATGACTGCATCGGGTTACGAATATGACTGCATCGGGTTACGAATATGGCTGCATCGGGTTACAGATATTACTGCGTAAGCTAACGGAGACGTATCTGTAAGCTTATCGAGAAGTCTGAATCAGCTAACTGAGACGTCTGAACTCGCTTACCGAACTACTTGAATTGTCTTACTGAACTACTTGAGTTGCTTGACTGAACTACTTGAGTTGCTACCCTTCCACTGAACTTACTGAACCCGTACTTGCTCTTTTGGTAAAGTGAGGGTGTGTCATAAGTTTATGATTCACCCTCTTGACTTTTCCTGATGCACAAAAAAGCACGGTATATTAAACTCCGTGCTCTTTTTTGCTTTTATATTTAATCTTGTCAAAACCTTCACCATACACACCGATAACGGCACTCTGACTGACAAAGGCATGGGGATCAATCTCGCTGATAAGACGGAAGATAGCAGGAGCCTGACGCTGCTTGGCTAACACGAAAAGCATCTTCACATCCTGACCGGAATAAAAACCGCTGGCATTCACCACCGTTACTCCCCTATCAGCATCTACATTGATGCGCTTGCCTATCTCCTCATACTTCTGTGAAATGATAAAGAACTGTACGCTCCGTCTTCTGCTGTTTACCACCTGGTCGATGCAGAATGCCTGAACGCAAAGAACTACATAACCATATAACACCTTCTCCCAATCGTGTACCACCAGATAGCTGGAACTGATGATGAAGATGTCGCATATCATAATCACTCTACCAAGAGAAATGTCGCGATACTTGTTGACGATGGCTGCGATGATATCCGTACCACCCGTACTTCCACCAACCGAGAAACCGAGTCCGATTCCGCAGCCACAGAAAACGGCACCCAGGAAAGCAGCCCATAAAGGTTGGTTTTCCAAAAGATGAAAATCACCTAAACGGCTGGAGAAGAAAGAGGTCAGGATGGTTACCACTATAACGGCATAAACAGTCTTGACACAGAACTTTGCTCCCAAAATCTTGAACGCACATATTAATAAGGTGGCGTTGACGATAAAATACGGAATTTGCACAGGGCAACCGGTTGCCCAATAGATAATACTGGAGATACCAGGAAGTCCGCTTGCTGTCACATTGGTTGGCAAGAGGAACACGTTCCATCCAATAGCGTAGGATATCATACCTATCGCAATCAAAACATAGTCTTGTACAGACTTCCACAAGGGTCGAGGAGGAGTCATAATTAATTTATAATTTACTACTAATAGTTGACAGTTTATAATTTATAGTTTACAGGGCACTATTTATAGTTGAAAGCGTGCTCTTTACCAGAATTTCTTCTGTTGCTCTGACCACTCAAAACCTTGGGTAGCCATTTGGGCTTCTAATGCCGCACGGTTCACATTGAAGTGATTACAAATCTCATCGAGTGTTTCAAACTCGTGGTCACGAAGCAGGAAGTTGATGGCGCTTACGAGCATCGGAACATCATTCATTGGTAACTTATCCATCCTTTTTATATTGATTGATTAATTAATATTTATTATTGATTACTTGAGGCACCATGCCTCTTTCGGGGTGCAAAATTACTGCAAAATTCAGACAATACCAAAAAAAATCCCAGCAATCTTTTACCGATTGCTGGGATTTTTATAAATTATTGATGATTTACGCATTCACTGCAACTGAAATCCAGTCGAAGACGAATGAGCAAATACCGAATGCTACGATACCTACGGTGCAGATAGCAAGTGCCAACTTGGTTGAGCATGCGCTCTGGAAAGTAGGAAGCGGATTATCGCTGTGCTTGATAAACATAGCCTTCACGATGAGCAGATAGTAGTACAAGCTGATAACTGTGTTTACCAACGCGATGAATACTACGCCGTATGCCCAGGCTCCCAATGTGGTGTGGATGTCGTGTGTACCAACTGCTGCCATGAACACGAAGAACTTCGAGAACATACCGGCGAATGGAGGAATACCACCCAATGAGAACAATGCCAAGGTCATCAGGAATGCCAGGCGTGGGTTAGTCTTGTACAAACCATTGTAGCTGTCCATCTGAACTGTACCGTTGTTGTGCTCCTCAATAGATGAGATGATGGTGAAGACGCTCAGGTTGGCTACTACGTAAATCAATACATAATAAGTCAGGGCGCTCACGCTCATCGCTGAGTTACCTACCACAGCCAACATGATGTAACCTGCCTGAGAGATAGAAGAGAATGCCATGAAACGCTTCAGGTCGCTCTGACGGATGGCAAACAGGTTGGCGATAGTGATAGAAAGTACAATCACGATGTAAAGCAACACGGTCCAGTACTCTACCATTGGCTGGAACACCTTCATGAGGATAGCGCAGAGAGTAAACGCTGCAGCACCCTTAGATACTACTGACAGATAACCTGTAACAGTAGTTGGTGCACCCTGGTATGAATCGGCTGTCCAGAAGTGGAAAGGAACCAAGGAAATCTTGAAACCGAGACCACTGAAGAAGAATACCATACCGGCGATGGTCAATGGTGATGCAGAGATAACCTTTGCGATATCATCGAAGTACAAAGTACCACAAGCAGCATAGAGCAGAGAGATACCGTAGATCATCACGCCACTTGAGAAAGTAGCAGTAAGGATGAACTTAGCTCCTGCCTCAGCAGAATTGTGACGGTACTTATCGAATGCTACCAAGCAAGCCATTGGCACAGATGCCATTTCGAGACCGAGGAAGAACAGGAGGAAGTGGTTGGCACTAACCATCATGTTCATACCGAGCAAGGTAGAGATAATCAGCATATAGAACTCACCCTCCTTGAAGGCTGTGTCCTTGCGGCTCAACCACTCCTTAGCCTGTACCATTACGATGAGGGTACCCAGCGCCAGGATAGTCTTCAAAACACCGGCAGCAGGACCTGTTGTGTACATGCCACCAAATGCCTCTGTGGCTTCTGTTGGGAAGATATTGATGGCAATGTGAGCCACCATCAAGAGACATACCAGAGGATTGAACCACTTACGGTCTGCGCTCTTGGAACTGCAGAAGTCAGCAATGAAAGTGATCAACAGAACTACCATCAGGGTAGCTTCTGGAATCATATTTAAAAATTGACTGTAATTCATTTCTTCTGATATTTATTACATGATTACACTAAAGATAGGACCGACAGCGTCCATGATAATCTCCTCTGCCCAGAGTGGGAACATACCGAGACCTGCAACGCAGGCGATAAGACCTGCTACAGCGATACGCTCGTCCCAGGTAGCATCGTGAAGCTTCTCCAACTTTGGATTAGGAACCTTCTGATAAAGGATCTTACCTACACAACGCAAGATGTAAACCGCTGTTACAACGATTGAGGTACATGCGATGATGGTACATACGCGATGGAATGTATCTGCATTTTGGAAAGAACCTACGAAGATGGTCATCTCGGCTACAAAACCTGAGAAACCTGGCAAACCGAGGTTAGCCAAACCAGCTACCGCATAACCTACAGAGAGGAATGGAATAATCTTCATCAAACCACCCAGATAACGTACGTCACGTGTACCAGCCTGATGATAAATCATACCGATAACGGCGAAGAAGAGGGCGGTCATCAAACCGTGAGACAACATCTGGAGGATTGCACCAGTAGCAGCAGTCTCGGTCATCATACAGAGAGCGAAGAGCACCATACCACAGTGAGAAACTGATGAGTAAGCGTTGATGTACTTCAAGTCGGTCTGTACACATGCTGACAAAGCACCATATACGATAGAGATAGTAGTCAGCAGGAGGAACACCTTGATCCAGAAGCCGTGAGTAGCAGCTGGCAAGAGGAACATGGCGATACGGAAGCAACCGTAACCACCAAGCTTCATCAATACACCGGCGTGCAACATAGATACGGCTGTTGGCGCACTGGCGTGACCATCAGGAGACCATGTATGGAATGGGAACAGCGCACCGAGGATACCGAAACCGATGAAGAGCAATGGGAAGAACACGTTCTGCACGCTCTCTGGAATCGCATGAGCACCATTAGTATGGTGAGCGATATCGAGGATTTCGAAGGTCTGAGCACCACTGTAGAAGTAGATACCCAGGATACCGATAACCAAAAGGGCTGAACCACCCATCAACATCAAAGTCAACTTCATGGCTGAATACTCCTTCGCACCACTACCCCATACACCGATGAGGAGGTACATAGGAATCAGCGCAACCTCATAGAACATGAACATGGTGAACATGTCGATAGAGATGAAGAAGCCATATACACCGATGCTCAGGAGTGTGAACCAGAGGAAGTATTCCTTCTTCATTGGCTCCATCTGCCAGGAAGCAAATGTACCGGTGAACACGATGATAGAAGTCAGGAGAAGCATCACCACTGAGATACCATCCACACCGAGTGAATAGTTGATGTGCAATGGTTCAAACCAAGGCACACAGTAGGTGAAGAGCATCGGAGCTTGGTCGGCTGGCATTGTCTCACGAGCTTCGAGAAATGCAAACACCAAATAGATGGAGAGACCGAGCAATACGCTGGCACCTGCTACCATCACACCACGAACCTGCTTGTCGTTGCGTGCCAACCAGAGGCCGAGCAACATCAGGAGTGGTACTATGACGAATATACTTAAATTCATTTCTTTTCTATTTACTTAATTGTGAGACTTTCATTAAAGAAGTGCGAGCAGGCACAATGTCAATGCTACGGTACCGGTGAGGAACCAGATAGCATAGCTGCGAACATCACCACTCTGCCATGGGCGGATGGTTTCACCTGCCTCCTGTGTACCCCAAGCCATGAAGTTGAAGGTACCATCGATAACGCGACGGTCGAACCATGCGATTGGCTTTGAGAAGCAACCGAAGACAATCTTGTGGGTGAAGAACTGCCAAGCATCGTCGATATAGAAACGGTTCAAGGCTGCCTTGTGCAACTTAGGCATCTTCTTAGCCAAAGCGTCTGCCAATGGAGTCTTCTTAGGAGCATACATGTAAGTAGCCAGACCGATACCGATGATAGCAACGATAACAGAGGTTGTTGCCACACTCATGTCGATATGGATATCGTAGCTCTGACCTGTAGCAGAAACGAAGTGACCGAATGGAATCAAACCACAGAGGCAAGAGATGATGGCGAGGAATACCAATGGACCCCACATCACGAAAGGAACCTCCTGTGGCTTGCGACGGTTCTCAGGATCAAGCTCATAGTAGCTCTGTCCCCAGAAGATTACATAGTAGAGACGGAACATGTAGAATGCAGTCATACCGGCAACCACTGTCATGAACCAGCCCATGAATGGAGAGAACTGGAAGCAAGCTGAGATAATCTCATCCTTTGACCAGAAACCTGCGAATGGAGGAATACCTGCAATCGCCAAGCAACCGATGAGGAAGCAGATGTTGGTAATAGGCATGTACTTGTGCAAACCGCCCATGTAATCCTTGAAGTTACTGCCGATGATGACGATGATGGCACCAGAGCAGAGGAAGAGCAACGCCTTGAACATAGCGTGGGTAAACAGGTGGAAGATACCAGCCATGTAACCCAAACCACCATGGTGGTTATCTACTGCAAAGCAAACGCCGAGAGCTACGAGCATGTAGGCAATCTGAGAGATAGTAGAGAAAGCCAGACCACGCTTGATATCACGCTGGCAGCAAGCTACGGCTGCTGCATAGAATGCGGTGAAGGCTGCAATGTAAGCTACATAGTGCAATGCCTCAGGAGCATACTGTACCCAGATTGGGAAGAGGCTGGCTACCTGATATACACCGGCTACAACCATAGTAGCGGCGTGGATCAACGCTGAAACAGGAGTTGGACCCTCCATCGCATCTGGCAACCAGATGTGCAATGGGAACATCGCACTCTTACCGGCACCACCGATGAACATGAGGAACAACGCTGTTGGCATTACCCAAGCTGCACCTGCCAAAGCAGAGTTGAGCTCTGGCTGAGCATTCAAGTCATAGTTGAAGGTTCCTACATAGAAGCTGTAGAACAGGATACCGATGAGGAAGAAGAGGTCAGCGAAACGGGTTACGATGAACGCCTTCTTGCTGGCATGAACTGCAGCATGCTTTGGATAGTAGAAACCGATGAGCAGGTATGAGCAAACACCCACCAACTCCCAGAACAGATACATCTGGAAGATGTTGGTAGCTACTACCAGGCCCAACATTGACATGGTGAAGAGGCTCAGGTAAGCGTAGAAACGCTGCATACCCTTCTCGTATTCCTCAACCTTGTAGTTCTCATCGCGCTCTGCCATATAGCCGAAGCTGTAGATGTGAACCATGAAGCTGACGGTGGTAATCACGATGAGCATCAATACGGAGATTGGGCTCAGACGGAAACCGATGTTGAAGGTGAGCAACTCAGTAAACTTCAACCATGTGAAATTAAATACGGTAACAGTTGGGTACATACCTGTTGAGGCATCACGACCCACTGCAAAGAAGTACTCGTATGCTGTATAGACAGACATCGCGAATACACAGCCCATCAATACGGTACCGATGAGTGCTGCTACCGGTCTTTTCATCTTCATACCCACAAGTCCCAGAACCAGGAAGCTCAGGAATGGCAGAAGAAGTATCAAAAATGCATAATTGTATTCCATTGTCTTTTAGAATTTCATGTTTTCAATACTGTTCACCTGGTCACTGTGATAGTTGCGGTAAACGTTGATAATAATAGCGAGCGCTACGGCTGTCTCGGCTGCTGCTACTCCGATAGAGAACAATGTGAAGAAGAAACCTTCCAACTGTCCTGGGAAGAGGATGCGGTTGAACACAGCGAAGTTCAGGTCGGCTGCATTCAATACAAGCTCGATGGAGATGAGCATGGCAACGAGGTTACGGCGTGTACAAAAGCCATAGACTCCGATGAAGAACAAGAGTGCTGAGAGCACGAAGAAATATTGTACTGGAATCATTTCTTATCCTCCTTTCTTGCGATTAAGATACCACCGATGATACATGCCAACAGGAATACAGAGATAAACTCGAATGGCAATACATAGCCATACTTGTCAGCACCTACCAGTGCAGAACCTACCTGGTCCATTGGCACCTCGGTGTCGGCTACGGTTGCAGCCATATCAATAAAGTGATTCTTCAACACGACGACTGCCAAGGTTACGAAACCAACGAGGCAGACGAGTGCGCGACCTACAATCTTGCTACCCTTGACATGCTCCAAAAGACCCTGGAGAGTACGCTTTGATACCAACTGGATAGCGAAGACATAAAGCATGGTGATACCACCGGCATATACAGAAATCTGAGCTGCACCCAGATATGTATAGTCGAGCAGGAAGAACATGCCTGCTACACCGAAGAGTACGAACAACAGGAAGGTTGCCGCACGCATGATGCGCTTGGTGAACACGCACATGATGGCTGAGCCAAGGATGACTACTGCCAAGATGACGAACATAAATAAATTTGCTGTTATCATTGTCTAAAGTCCTCCTTACTTAGTCTTGGTGTTAAACTTACCGATTTCCAATGGGGCACCACCCTCGATGAGGTTTGGAAGGCTACCGCCCTTATAAACCTCCTTGTCAAGGTGCATCACCAACTTGTTGCGGTCGAAGACTGCATTCTCGAAATCGTTGACAAACTTGATTGCACCGAAGTTACATGCGTTCACACAGAGCTCGCAGAACATGCAGTCGCCCAAGTCGTACTGGTAATCTACCAGCTTGCGCTTCTTCTTGCCTGTCTCTGGGTCCTCTACCATCTCGGTTACGATCTTGATGGTATCGTTAGGGCATGACTTCTCACACAATGTACAACCCACACACTTGTAAGCCTCGTTCTCATCACGAACGAAGACCAGGCGACCACGGAAACGTGGAGAGATGTGGAGTGTAGTCTTGCGGTTCTCAGGATACTGCTCTGTGCTCTTTGGTGTGAAGTACTCCTTCATGGTAGTCTTCATACCGATAGCGAGGGTCTTCAAACCCGCTGCAATACCGCCGAAATATGAATTGTTAGACATACTTTCTTATTATTATAATAATGTGTATTAAAGATTATCCGTGGAATCCGAATGCTACGCATACTGTCATCAAGATCAGGATGACCAGTGACAATGGCATCAGATACTTCCACTCCAACTTCAGAATCTGGTCGATACGCAGACGTGGGAATGTCCAACGTACCCACATCAGGAGCCATACCACGGCAAAGGTCTTACCGAAGAACCAGATGAAACCTGGGATGAGGTTCATCAGATTGTCGAAGCCCTCGATACCGATGTTCAATGGCGCCCATCCACCGAGGAATACGGTAGAAGCAATACCAGAAATCACGAAGAGGTTGAGGTACTCTGCCAGGTAGTAGAAACCGAAGCCCATACCTGAATATTCAGTGTGGTAACCAGCGGTCAACTCACTCTCAGCCTCAGCCAAGTCGAAAGGACCACGGTTAGCCTCAGCATTACCTGCTACGAGGAATACGAGGAAAGCCAGGATAGCTGGTACATGACCCTTGATAATCAACCAGTTCCAAGCACCAGTCTGTGCCTCTACGATACCGCTTACCTGCATGGTGCCGGTAAGAACGACTGCAGAAATCAGACAGAGACCGAGAGACATCTCATAAGAAATCATCTGTACGGCACCACGCATGGCAGATACCACAGAGTACTTGTTGTTAGATGCCCAACCTGCGAGGAACACACCCAGCACACCGATAGAACTTACGGCTGTGATGAGGAATACACCTACGTTGAAGTCAAGAATATGAGCTCCCTTGTTCCATGGAAGGAATGAGAAAGTACCTACAGAGGCAATGATCACGAGGAATGGTGCCATGTAGTAGAGCAGCTTGTCGGCTCTATCTACAGCGAAGATCTCCTTGATCAACATCTTGAGCACGTCGGCAAATACCTGGAAGATACCCCAAGGACCTACACGCATAGGGCCAAGACGGCACTGGAAGTAGGCACACACCTTACGCTCCATGAAGATAAGTACGATAGCGATGAGGGCGTATGCTGTCAAAATACAGATACCCACGAGCACGCACTCAATCAGAATCGACAGAAAGTCGCCCAGACCCAAGGTCTGGCGAAGCAGATTGTCGATGAATGTTGTTACTATACTAAAATCAAACATAATTATCTATCAATATCAGGGATTACGAAATCGATTGCTGCACCTGTAGTGATGAGGTCGGCGATCTTCTGACCACGGAGCATTGGATCCAAGGCTCCTGTGAGTGAGAGACCCATCGGACGCATCTTCATACGGTATGGACTCTTGTCACCCTTTGAGTCGAGATATACACCAAACTCGCCGCTGGCACCCTCTACAGAGAAGTACCACTGTCCCTCCGGAACCTTGATAATTGGCTTCTGCTTGATGTAGTACTCACCCTCTGGAATGTTGTCGATCAACTGCTCGATGATGTCCAAGCTCTGATACAACTCCTGGATGTGTACATAGTAACGATCCATTGAATCGCAACCGGTAAGGGTGATTTCCTTCCACTCTACCTTGTCGTACATATCGTATGGATGACGCTTACGGGTATCGTTCTTCCAACCTGATGCTCTGCCGGCAGGACCGGTTACGGCATAGTTGATACAATCCTCAAGGTTCATAGGGCCTACGCCTTCGAGACGATTGTGAGTAATCACGTTGTCACCGAATACGTCGAGGTACTCCTGAATCATCGGACGGAGATACTTGCAGAGGGTCTTCACGTTCTGAACGAAGTTAGGGTCGATATCTGCCTGAAGGCCACCGATACGGTAGTAGTTTTGGATCAGACGGCCACCAGTGGTTTCCTCCATAACGTTCAATACGTGCTCACGGTCGCGCATGCAGTAGAGGAATGCGGTCAAGGCACCCAAGTCCTGTGCGGTACAGCCGAGATAGAGCAAGTGTGAGTCGATACGCTGCAACTCATCCATAATGGTGCGGATGTAGCGGATGCGGTCTGAGAGTTCGATACCCATAGCCTCCTCGATAACACCAACCAGAGCGTGGCGGTGCATCATCGCAGAAAGATAGTTCAGACGGTCGGTCAATGCCAAGGTCTGAGGATAGGTCATGTTCTCCCACATCTTCTCGATACCACGGTGAATATAACCGAGGTGTGGATAGATGCGCTTCACGGTCTCACCATCAATAACAGTCTGCAATCTGAGCACACCATGGGTAGATGGGTGGTTAGGACCAATGTTGACAACATAGTCGTTCTCATCAAAGCGACGCTTCTCTGTAGCAACGAGATGGCCATCTTCGCTCAAGGAATACTCCATGGTGAAGTCATCCTCTGGCTCATCAGTACAAGGGAACTTGTTTGCCTCAGGACTCATATCGAAGTCCTTGCGCAATGGATAGCCCTGGAAATCGGTGCGGAGGAAAAGACGGCGCATATCTGGGTGACCCAGGAACTTGATGCCGACAAAATCGAATACCTCACGCTCCAGGAGGTCAGCTACCTTCCAGAGATTGATAACTGTAGGAATCACATCACTGCCATCTACCTTCTTGGCGATGGTCTTTACCGAGCAGCGCTCGTTGGTCTGAGTATTCTCGAGAATATAGATACATCCGAGACCTTCCTCACCGAAGTCTTCACCGATGATGGTAACAAGGTAGTCGAAATGCTTCTCGTTCTTCAACTTCGCCATTTCAGAGGCGAAATTATCAAAACTCAATTCAATATTATTCAGTTTCATGTTCTTATACCTTATTATATTAATCAGTTAGACCTTTCTGAGGGTCGAAATCCTCAGGTACTTCAGTTACGATGATAGGCTCCTTGTGTCCGAGCTTCTCGCTGTCAGAGAGGTTCTCGTTGCTCAAGCCGCGAAGACCACCCTTGCTCATAGAGAGTTCCTTCTCATCCTGAGTCATCTTGTGGTTGGCACCACCGAAGAATTTCTCAACCTTTACCTTACGCTGCAACTGCATCATACCGTAAAGGATAGCCTCAGGGCGTGGAGGACAACCAGGGATATAAACATCCACAGGAACCAACTCGCTGATACCACGAACTACGTTGTAGCTCTTCTTGAACGGACCACCAGAGATAGCGCATCCGCCTACAGCTACCACATACTTAGGCTCAGCCATTTCATCGTACAAACGTTTGAAAACAGGTGCCATCTTATTGGTAATAGTACCGGCACACATGATCAAGTCAGCCTGACGTGGAGAGTTACGGGTTACCTCGAAACCGAAACGTGAGAAGTCGTAACGCGCACAACCTACAGCCATAAACTCGATACCACAGCAAGAGGTACCGAAGGTCAAAGACCAGAGTGAGTTACTGCGTCCCCAGTTAATGGCAGCATCGAGCGAACCGATTACCACGTTAGCACCACCCTCATTGAGCTCCTGCGCAATCTTTTCGAGGGTATCATTGTCCTTAAACTCGTCGTAAGGAATACTCTTGATAGAGGCTCTTTTGTTTACTTCCATTCCAATGCTCCTTTCCGCCAAGCGTAAGCAAGGCCAAATACCAATACCAACAGGAAGAACCCGATGCTCACGAGAGCCATAGGTCCAAACTGCTTAACTACGACTGCCCATGGATAAAGCAATACTGCCTCGATGTCAAACATCAGGAAAAGGATGGCGAAGAGGTAGTAGCCGATGTGTGATGGCAACCATGAGCTGCCACGAGTCGGAATACCGCACTCAAAAGGTTCACCCTTTACCGGATTGTATGAACGAGGACCGATCAACTTCGCGATGACATAAGCAGCCACCACCAAGGTTACAGCCGTCAGCAAAACGGTGATAAATAGTGTAAAGTTCATAAATTTGTTATAACGTTATTTTATATAAATGCTTCTAAGCGGTTGCAAAGGTAACACTTTTTTCTGAAAGAGCACTTTTTTTTATGGTTTAATTTGCATCCAAAGTGAAAAAATACAAAAAACTGCCTGATTTAATCAGTTAACAGACAGTATTAACGAAGGTTCGGAAACAGAGAAAACGAGCGTATTTTGTAGCAAAAAGGAACAGAATAGTAGGATTTTTTTGCCCCAAAATAAGTTAAAAAGAATGCAGCTATTGAATATTTTCCAAGGTTTAAGAGATTATAACAGGGAAAATATGTATCTTTGCAGCCACGCCAGGCGTTCCTCCTTTAACGCCTAGCGGGGTTGCGCTTTTTACTTTTTTACCTTTAAACCTCCTTTTCAGCAAACAGGCCGAAGAGCTCAGCATCTATCAGGTCAGTAACCTTTCGGAAGTCTTCCGGATTCTCTCCGAACTCCAGATTATCACCATCGATGATGATGAGGCGACCTTTATAATCCTTGATCCAATCCTCATAACGCTTGTTCAAGCCCTGGAGATAATCGATGCGGATGCTCTTCTCGAAATCGCGGCCACGCTTCTCGATATGCTTCACGAGCGTAGGAATGCTGCTCTTGATATATATCATCAGGTCAGGGAGTTTCACCAGACTGATCATCAGATCAAAGAGATCGGTATAGTTCTTGAAATCCCTGTCGCTCATCATACCGATATCATGAAGATTAGGCGCAAAGATACGCGCATCCTCAAAGATGGTTCTATCCTGTACGATGGTCTGCTCTGAACGTGAAATTTCCACAACATCATGGAAACGCTTGTTCAGGAAGTAAATCTGAAGATTAAACGACCAACGTTCCATATCCTTGTAATAATCAGCCAGATATGGATTATTATCTACCGGCTCGAAATTAGCTTTCCAGCCATATCTCTTGGCAAGCATCTTGGTTAATGTTGTCTTGCCGCTACCTATATTTCCTGCTATTGCTATATGCATTTTTTTTACCTTTTTACTTTTTTACCTTTAAGAGAACAGCCCGAAGAGCTTGGCATCTATCTTATCTACGATTTCACCAAACTGCTTGGGATTATGCTCGAAATCGAGATTATCAACTTCTACGATAAGCACCTTGCCCTTATACTTGTTCATGATGAAATCTTCGTAAAGATTGTTGATACCTTCCAGATAATCCAAAGGCATCTTCTGCTCATAATCACGACCGCGCTTCTGGATATTCTTCACGAGGTGAGGAACTGAAGAACGGAGATAAATCATCAGTTCAGGCATCTCCACCACTTCCATCATCGACTCGAAGAGCTCCATATAAGTCTCGTAGTCGCGCTGGTCCATGTTGCCCATCTTCCGGTTGTTGGCCGCAAAGACATAAACACCCTCAAAGATGGTGCGGTCCTGGATAACCGTCTCTTTACTGTGTTGGATTTCCAGCAGATTCTTGAATCGCTGCTTCAGATAGAACACCTCCATATTGAGAGCCCATCGCGAGATATCCTTGTAATAGTCATCGATATAGGGGTTTTCAGCCACGGGCTCCAAGTACTGTTTCCATCCATAATGTTTAGAAAGCATCTTGGTGAGGGTTGTCTTGCCACTACCGATATTTCCTGCTATTGCTATATACATTTATTAATACGAATAATTTACAATTTAATAATGAATAATGGGGCTGGCGCCGCATTGGCTGCAAAAGTACAATAAAAAATCGGGATAAACAAAAAAATCCAAGCAAATATATGATTTGCTTGGATTTTTGTATTCTATTCCTGCCTTTCAGGGAATCTGTATGTTAATAGTCACGTTCGATGAGTTCGAGACACATACGGGAGTTGTGGTAAGGACATTTCCAGAAACCCGCCTTATCATCCTCCTTGTTCACCGTACCATCTTCCAGTATAGCCCAGTGCCACTCACCGTTCTTGTTATCCAGCAGATGCTTGGCTACATAGTTCCAGCAGGCGATGGCAGTCTGGAGATGTTCTTCGGTACGGAAATACTGATAGAGGTCGATATGGCCGATGATGTTCTCGCACTGCACCCACCACTGGCGCTGGAGATCATACTTATCTCCATCTTTCCAATGCTCATAAGCCATACTGCCATCCGAACGTAAGCCTTCATCTGCAGCATCGGCTATACGACGGATGATGCGCTCAATCTTATGCAGCAATATCTTATCGTCTAAAACCAGCGCGGTTTCGTGGAGCAGCCAGGACGCCTCAATATCATGACCATAGCTCTCGATGTTGCGTTTGCCCTCCCACTCGTCATTGAAGAAGAGGTCGAGATGATAAGTCTCCTTGTTCAGAAGCTTATCGGTGAAGATATCGAGCAGATTGCGGATACTCTTCTCCAGTTCCGGAGTCTTCCATACACGATAAAGATTGGTATATGGCTCGATGATATGCAGATGGGTATTCATCGTACGGGAACCATTCTCATCCTTATCAGAGAGACGCATGTCTGCAATCGGATTCCACTCACGGGTCAAAGCCTCGATATATCCGTTGTTCTCGGCATCAAAGGCATGCTTCTCTATGTCATGATACAGGGAGATGGCGATATCCAACGCCTCCTTGTCACCTGTTGCACGGGCATACTCCGAGAAACCATAGATGGCAAAGCCGATGGCGTAAGTCTGCTTCTTGGTATCGAGCGGATTACCCTGATAGTCAACACTCCAGTAGATGCCACCATATTCCCTGTCGAGGAAATAATCGCGCACATAATCCTTGGCACGGGTGGCAGCCTCAAGATACTCCGGTTTCTTCAAGACACGATAGGCAGCAGAAAACGCCCAGAGGATACGGGCATTCATCACTGCCCCCTTCTCGGCTACAGGATGTACCTGGTCGTTACCGTCTACACGTCCGTAAAAGCCACCATTTTCTTCATCTTTCACTTTCGTTAGCCAATAGCTAAGGATGTTGTTCTCCAAAACATCCCGCATCGTTTCTTTAAGATTGTCCATTTTTCCTTTTTTAATAGTGATTATTAGTTATGTTAAAACAATTATTTGCGGATAGGGAACTTCCAGGCAAGCACCATCAGCAGGAAGGCGATGACGGCTGGGAAGAGTGAGAACAATGACCATACCATCGTAAGCACAGAGTCGGTAACACTGGCAGGGTCGATCATCGTATTACCCATCTTATCTGTTATCATGTTGGCACCTGCCCAGCCCAGGAAGAGGGCGATGAGAGAACCGGAAATGGCGGTACCAAACTTCTGGCTCATCGTACCGGAAGAGAAGATAAGACCCGTAGCTGATGTTCCGAAATGCTCGGTATGGTAGTCGGCTACATCGGCATACATAGACCACATCAATGGCGAATAGATACCGATACCCATAGAGGTAAGGATAACGATGGCTATCATCCCCCAGATATACGACGGATTCATCGGGATGAAGAAGAAGACAACCGAGAGAACCAGACAGAGTGTTGCAGCCCAGAAGAATGCCATGCGCTTGCTGCCTACCAGACGGGTGAACCAAGGAGATACACCACCGAAAATCATACAGGTTACTTCACCGAATGCCATGAAAACGGTATAGTTAATAATCAGTCCCTCGATGGTTACATTGCCATGCAGACAGTAATCAAACATATAGCCAGCAACGGCATAGCGGAATCCGTTGAAGAAGTTGGTGCACACGGCGATGGCTGTCATATAGAGCCAAGCCTTGTTGTGAACGAGGTCGGCAAACTGCTGGAAAGAGAACTTCTCAGCGCGCTTCGGCTTCAGACGTTCCTTGGTCAGGAGTCCGCAAGCCAATGTCATCACAGCTGCAATAATACCTAGCACAGCACCAATGACAGCATACTGATGTGCGGCTGTTCCACCTACCATTTTCTGGAGATAAGGGAAAGAAAGCAGGGTGACGAATCCCATGGCATAAGCACCCACCATACGGAAAGAAGAGAACTGGTTCTTCTCATCATCATCCTCGGTCATCACACCGAGCAATGAGCCGTAAGGCACATTCACCATGGTATATACCGCCATCATCAGCAGATAGAGGGCGTAAGCATAGATTCGCTTGCCCACAGGACCGAAGTCTGGTGTATAGAGCAAGAGGGCGAATATCAATCCGAAAGGAATGGCACCATATATGAGCCAAGGACGGTAGGTACCGAAACGGCTCTGGGTACGGTCGGCAAGAGTACCCATCAGCGGGTCGGTAACCACATCGAACATGCGGGCTACGAGCATCAGTACTGCCGCATCCGCAAACGAGAGTCCGAAGACATTTGTAAAAAACAGAGGAAAAGCGATAGACATCACCTTCCATACAATACCACCCGCAGCGGCATCACCCAATGCATAAGCTATTTTTTCTTTTAAACGAGCCATTGTTTTTAATTGACAATTTATAAATTACTAAAAAAGGGATTCGCTCCCCATCTATATCTGATAATACGGATGAGGAGTACGAATCCCTACAATCTTAATACCTGAAACTTATTTACTTAAAGTCTGTTTATTTTTTGCTACCAAAGCCTTGATCTTCTCTACAGAGAACTGAGTACGATAATCATCCTTTGGTGTGTTCATGCAGTAGTCTACCAATCGGTCGATGGTAGAAGTTGCCACATGCATGCGGGTATCAGAAGAAGCATAGTAGATGAATACCTTGCCATCCTCATCTGCAATCCAACCATTGGCAAAGACTACATTCATTACATCACCGATATACTCAGGACCTTCCGGTACGAGGAGATATCCACCTGGTTCTGCAATCACCTTTGTAGGATCCTCAAGAGAAGTCATGTACATATAGAGCACATAGCGGAGACCGCTGGCACAGCCACGAACACCATGAGCCAGATGCAACCAGCCCTTATCAGTCTTGATAGGATGAGGACCCTCACCGTTCTTCACCTCCTGGATGGTGTGATAGTGACGGGCATTGATGATCTTCTCTTCCTTGATTTCGGCATGAGTGATATCATCAACAAGAGCCCAACCGATACCACCACCAGAACCTGTATCGATGAAACCATCCTGTGGACGGGTATAGAAAGCATACTTGCCATCAACGAACTCCGGATGGAGAACCACATTGCGCTGCTGGCTCTTGGTCTTCAAGTCAGGAAGGCGTTCCCAGTTTACCAGGTCCTTGGTACGGGCGATGGCTGCAGTAGCAGTAGCAGCACTGAGGTCTCCAGGCTGATCATCATCATGACGCTCTGCACAGAACACGCCATAGATATAACCATCCTCATGAGCTGTGAGTCGCATATCATAGATGTTGGTAGCAGGAACAACATCCTCCGGCATGGTGATAGGCTCATCCCAGAAACGGAAGTTGTCAACACCATTAGGACTCTCTGCTACGGCAAAGAAACTCTTGCGGTCAGCACCCTCAACACGAACAACGAGGAGATACTTACCATTCCACTTGATGGCACCCGAATTGAGCGTAGCATTCATCATGATGCGCTGCATGAGATAAGGGTTGCTCTTCTCATCGAAGTCGTAACGCCACTCCAATGGTGTATGTTCTGCGGTGAGGATTGGGTTCTTATACTTTTCGTAGATACCATTTCCCCACTCTACCGGTTCATTCTTACGGCTCAGCAGTTCCTCATGATGAGCGCGAAGTGCTTTCACTTTGTCTTGAAATGTAGTCATAATATATCTATTTTACTTTTTTACCTTTACAATGTCTTTGGCAAAGAGAACTTTCTTTTCCTTCTTGAATTTCTTGAAGTCCTCGACGATGGCACCATCGCCTACTCCAGGGAGGTAAGCCTCTTCCTGAGGTTTATCCCAGGCATTACGCCAGAAGAGTACATAACTCAACTGATACTTCTGAAGTACAGGCCAAAGGGTTTGGGTAAACCAGTCCTTCTTGCTGGAGATACCCCTGCAACCCGTTTCGGTGAGGGCAGGAATCTTGCCAACCTTCTTGGCTGCCTCCATCAGCACATCGAGCGTAGCAGCAAGGTTCTGCTGATAGTTGGCATCGCCGTTGTCGAACTCGTAGACGTCAACACCCAGCATATCCACATACTTTTCTCCCGGGAATCGCTCCAGGAATTTTTCTACTGTCTTCTCGTCGCTGAGATTTGGTGACCAAGCCCAAACGATGTTATTGCACCCTGCTTTAGTAAGTATATTTAGGGTTTTTACGTATAATTGGTTATATTGTGCAGGTGTGCAACTGCTAGCTCCCCACCAGAACCATCCGCCATTCATTTCATGCCATGGTCGGAAGATGACAGGAACCAGTTTACCATCGTTTGTCTTCAAAGAAAGGATGAAATCGGAAACCTTCTTGAGCCATCCGTCGAACTTCTGTTGCTGGGCGCCTCCATCCAGGACAGCAGCTACAGCATCACCTTTCGGATCCCAGGCATTCTCGCCTGTTACCGGATTCCAAGGATGCCAACTCAAAGTGACGATGCCTCCTCTCTCATTTTGGGCAATGATTTCTTTTCGCATACGATCGAAAGACACGCCGTCAAGGTTTTCCTTGCTATCCAACTCTATTTTTCCAAGATCGAAACCCATCACAGCAGGATAATCACCTGTAGTGAGGAGCACATCGCTCTTTCCTTCATCCCATTTCCAAGTAGTACCATACACCGGATCATCCTGATGACCGAGCATGATTCCCTTGTTCAGTAATTTCTGCAGTCTGACCTTCAGTTGCTCTGCCGGAGTATTGCAACATTGCTTTTTACCCTTGCAGCAGGAAGTAGTGGCAGTCTGGCCTGATGCGCCCGTAACGCCATCAACCTGTGCCATTGCTCCTTGCATCGCCATGAGGCAAGCTGCACCAATCAAAATTCTTTTTCCTATCATATATCTATTTCTTTAATTGCTGAATAATCCAAGCCTGCCACTCATCCCACTGCTCCTGATACCAGTAATGACCGGTCATCTGGTACAGACTCAATGTCTTTGGCGCTTTTACCGAATTATAAAGTCCGTAAGACGATGTTGGCGGAACCACCTCATCATTATAACCGAAACTGTACCAGCCAGGAACGGTGATACGACGGGCGAAGTTGACGCCATCATAATAGCGTGCACCTTCGAGTCTTGCCTTTTCCAAACACGTAAGTTTCTGCTCTTTCCATGCAGCCCCCTGTGCCTTGTCTTCCTTATAGAAATAGTGAGGCCAGCCGCCTGCAACTCCGTGAATCTCAGCTTCATAATCACACATAGCATCATGAACAGGAGCCAGGAATGTGATTCGCTTATCGAGAGCTGCCACAGCGATGGAAAGAAATCCACCCTGTGATGAACCCGTTACACCGATAGTCTTTCCGTTCCACTCAGGGAGCGAAGCGATATAATCCACACCACGGACTGCACCGGTTACTACCCGTCTGTAAGCATTGCGATAAGGATTCTCGAGATTGGTATCCCAGTAGCCTTTCAGTTCGCCATTGGCAAGATCATCATAAATCTTCTGCTGCATGGTAACAGGAACACCGTGAATACCGATTTCCAGTACGATGCACTCAGCAGGAGCCGTATAAGTATCGCCGGCATAAGGGCGTACACCCGCACCAGGTACACGGAGCAAAGCCGGATACTTACCTTCTTTTACCGGGACACTCAGGATGCCATACATCTTAGAGCCCCATCGGTTGTTGTTATAACTTATTTCATATACATTCTTATCCTTGGTACAACGCTCAGGCAGAAGCACCTTGGTAGGATTGAGGTCATTCTGTCTTGCCTCATCCAGTGCCTTCTTCCAGAAAGCATCGAAATCCTTAGGTTCCTGTGCGAAAGGCTGGATCTTCTCTGGAGAGAAACCTGCCGTGCAAAGTCCCTCGTAATCCTTGCCATCAACATGAGCGATAACCTTGAGACGATAGAAGCCCGGTCTGTTCAGACTGCCGCACCATTTCATGGTTCCGCCCTTGAGAGTGGTACTTTTCTTCACCTCCGGAAACATTGCCGGACCGGCTTCATAATCAACCTTCACCTGGTTGAGTAGCGTACCGCTCTTTCTCACATTCACCGTGAAGTTAGCCTTCTCGCCTACCCGGTAATTCCAGTCCTGATGGTCAGGAGTTACCGTTACCACGATGTTGTTTCCTCTGATTTGTGCGCTGAGGCTTGAAGTCCCCAGCACACTCATCAGAACACCTATAATTATTAACCTAAAAACATTTGCTATACGATGATTCATATTGTCGTTGGTAATCTTGTTAGTTAAACATTCAGTTTTACGGTTGCAAAGTTAGGCATAATTTCCGATATATCCGTGTATTATTTTGCTGAATAAACATACTTTGTTGCAAAGGCAGAAAAATATTCGAAAATATCTGAAAACAGAAATAAGAATTGACACACATCAAGTCAGAAAAAGCAAAGAAAACAACAAAACACACACTCTATTCAACTCAAGAATTGACCGGAAACAACCAAAGACCAATTAACAAAGCACAAAAAGTTATGACAATTCATATAATAAATAATGTACGCGTACCTTAATATATAATAGATAAATAATAGAATAATCAATATAAATCAACCATCAAGTAAATAAATTGTAACGCTAACACTTAATCTTTAATAAATATGACGAAAATTACATTTTATTTTCACTAAAGCAGAAAAGTATTAGTAATCAGCAAAATATGTACAAGCTATTTTGCAAAAAATAGCTATCTTTGCAGCAGATTTACAAAATAGCCTAAAGGTTTAGAATCAACAATATAAAAACAAATAAATATAATCACAACAATGGAAAAAGTAAATGCAACCTAGAGCTAGCCTCTAGCCTTTTCTTCTCATCAGAAAAAGATGACGAAGGAATAATCAGAGAGCAATAATCCGATTTGGATTCTTTCCCGTATCGATCATATAAGTGAAAGAGCCAAACTGTTTTAACCAACTAACAAAAATTGTATGAACTTTAAAAGTAGAGAAAAGTTGCTTGCTAGTGTAGCTGCCCTGAGTCTTCTCGGCATCTCCCCTCAGCAAACTTTCGCAGCCCAGATCACAACGAATCAGGCTGTGCAACAGACCAAGAAGATTACTGGTAACGTATCCGATGCAATGGGTCCTATCATCGGTGCAACAGTAAAAGTGAAAGGCACAAAAAATGCCGCAGTGACAGACTTTGATGGTAACTATACACTGAATGTAGGTGCCGGACAGACTGTAGAGGTAACTTACGTAGGCTATGTTACCAAAACTTTCAAAGTAGGAGGCCAAAGCAAGTACGACATCACTTTGGTAGAAGACAACAACAGTCTTGACGAGGTGGTAGTTGTAGGTTATGGTACCATGAAGAAGAGCGATATCTCAGGAGCTTCTGTTTCCATGGGAGAAGACCAAATCAAAGGTTCTATTATCACAAACTTAGACCAGAGTTTCCAAGGTCGCGTTGCCGGTGTTACATCTGTAGCAACTTCAGGTGCTCCAGGTTCTTCTACCTCAATCCGAGTTCGCGGACAGTCAACAATCAATGCCGGTGCAGAACCACTTTATGTCATTGATGGTGTCATCTTCCAGGGCGGCGGTTCAAGCGGCGGTTCATTAGGTTTGGGAGATGCCTTAGGAAACGGTTCTGTTTCTACCGTATCACCAATGTCAACTATCAACCCTGCCGATATCGTCAGTATGGAAATTCTGAAGGATGCTTCTGCTACAGCCATCTATGGTGCCCAGGGTGCAAATGGTGTTGTACTTATCACAACCAAACGGGGTAAGATTGGAGAAGCAAAATTTACATACGACGGCATGGCAGCATGGCAATACCAGGGAAAGCGTATTGACATTCTGAATCTTCGTGAATTCTCAGAATATTATAATGATTTTGTAAACAACGGATGGATTTCACAGGATCAGGCACGTCCTGATTTCTCAGACCCATCTATCTTGGGTCGAGGAACCAACTGGCAGGACGCTGTATTCCGCACAGCTTTCCAGCACCAGCATCAGGTTGCTGCACAAGGTGGTACAGAGAAGGTTAAGTACTATGTTAGTGGCGGTATGATGGATCAGGATGGTACTATCATCGGTTCTAACTTCAAGCGTTTGAACGTACGTGCCAATCTGGACGCTCAACTGAAGAAATGGTTCAAGATAGGTATGAATACTACATACACAAGAACCAAGGAGCGCCTGCTCCATGCTGATGGTACAGAAGGTGTTATTACATACGCATTGACCACACCACCAGATATTGCCATCTACGATGTAGACGGAAACTACACATCTGTAGTACGTGACGGCTGGTCTTCACCAAACCCTATTGCACAGGCATTGAGCAAGGATATCACCATGAAGCGCAACAAGCTGACCGGTAACATTTTTGCAGACATTACTCCTATAAAGAACCTCACCTGGCATACAGAGTTGGGTTACGACTTGTCATGGAGTGATGCAGAGGTCTTTACACCTACTATGCACTTAGGCAACTGGAACCAGGACACAAACTTTGCAAGCTGGCAGAAGAATACAAGCAAGTATTGGCAGTTTAAGAACTATATTACTTATAATGGAAGTATCAAAAAGCATTCTTTCACAGCCATGCTGGGTCAGGAAGCTTGGCGTAGTGACTGGGATTATACCTATCAGTCAAACTCTAATTTGCCAAACAATATGATCCATTTGCCATCTTTGGGTTCCAGCACTCCTAGTATCAAGTCTGGTTTTGGTGTTACAACCATGTCATCATTCTTTACACGTGAGACATACAACTACGATGACCGTTATTTAGCAACATATACATTCCGTCGTGACGGAAGTTCTAACTTCGGTCCTGAAAACCGTTGGGCTTCATTCCACTCATTTGCAGCAAGCTGGCGTTTCTCTAACGAGAAGTTTATCAAGAGCATCGCAGGTAAATGGTTGAGCAATGGTAAGATTCGTATTGGCTGGGGGCAGACTGGTAATGCCAATATCGGTGCTTACAAATGGGGTACTACCGTAACCAAGTTCCTTGTTGGTCAAACAAGCGTAGCATACCGTCCTACCAATATTCCAAACACTTCTATCAAGTGGGAAACTCAGGAACAGACCAATATCGGTCTCGATCTTGGACTCTTCAATGATAAGATTGGTTTCACTCTCGACTGGTACAACAAGGTTTCCAACGATATGCTGATGCCTTTACAGTTGCCTTCATATATGGGTACTCAAGGCAATGGTTCTTCACGTCTTAATGCACCTTGGGGTAACTACGGTAAGATCAAGAACACCGGTTTCGAGTTGGCAGTAAACGCTCATCCTATTGCTAACAAGAACTTCTCTTGGGATACAGAGTTCAACATTTCTTGGAACAAGAACAAACTGGTAGGTCTCAGCGGCACAACCAATGCCAACATCATTGGCTATGGCCAGTGGAACGACGTGGTCTGTGTAAGTAACATCGGCAAACCTCTCTATCAATTCTGGGGATATCAGACCGATGGCGTATACAAGGATTTTGAAGATATCAAAAACTCTCCTAAGCCTAAGAGCTACAAGGAAGGAGCCCTGAATAAGGGAACAACCGTATGGCCAGGCGATATCAAGTTTAAGGATATTTCAGGTCCTGACGGAAAGCCTGATGGAGTTATCGACGATTACGACAAGACTTACATCGGTAATCCACAGCCTAAATATACATTTGGTTGGACCAACACATTCCGTTATAAGGACTTCGACCTGACATTGTTCGTCAGCGGTTCTGTAGGAAACAAGGTTATGAACTACCTGAATATCAGCATGAGCAAGATGAACAATGCCTGGGTAAACCAGAGTGCAAGTGTCAAGAATCATGCCGTACTGGCTCCAATTGATCCGAACAAGGACTACAGTAATGGTTATAAAGGCAACAATGCCAATACCGTATACAACTGGTATGATGACGTAGACAACATTTATGTAGTAAACGCAGGAACCAACATTCCACGTCTTGCTATCGGTGACCCAGCCGGAAACTCTAGCGTTATCAGTGACAGATATGTTGAAGATGGATCATACTTGAGAATGAAGAATATCACTTTAGGTTATACATTGCCTAAAAAGTATGCAAGATACCTTCATATTGAGAGTTTGAGAGTATATGCAAATATACAGAACCTCTTCACTATTACCGGTTACGACGGTTATGATCCAGAAGTAGGTGCAAGTACATCCGATTCACAGGGATACAGCTTCGGTGTAGATAACGGACGTTATCCTTCACCAACGGTATATTCTTTCGGTATCAACCTTGCTTTCTAATTAAATAACAAAAGAATAAACAATTATGAAAAAATACAATATATATAAAACGGCCGTTTGCGCATTCGTCTTGGGTCTCAGCTTGTCTTCTTGCGGGGACTTTCTGGATCAGCCAGACAATTCCAACTACAATGCAGACACGTTCTATAATGGTGATGCAGAGTGCTATCAAGGCGCCAATTCTCTGTACAGTATGCCATGGTATGATTTCCAAAGAGGTTTCTTCAAAGTTGGTGAAGTAATGTCAGGAAACTATTATTGGTGGGGAAGTGAAGATACTCAATACTGGAACTGTAACGTATCTGCCAACAATGCCAACCTGAAAGATATGTCTTATTCACTTTGGACAGTAAATGCCTACGCTAACACCATTTATGATAAACTGAAAGGTGCCAGCGCAAGCGCAAGCGTAAAGAGTGCATGTATGGGAGAATGCCTGACATGGAAAGCTATGGCATACTTCTATCTTGTACGTACATTCGGTGCTGTGCCAATCATCCATAACAACACAGACATTATCGGTGCCGGTACATACAATGACCAGTATAAGGCCAACATAGAGGATGTATACGATTACATCATCATGACCTTGAAAAAAGCCATTGAACTGTTACCGGAAAAAGATCCTACAGGTCTTGGACGTATTGATAAATACAGCGCAGAAGGCTTGCTTGCCAAGGTTTACCTGACAAAGTCTGGTTTCGATCCAGCAACTACAACTTACGAACAGGGAAGTGTGGCATATATCAAGACCACCAATCACCAGCGCAACCAGGAAGATCTTGACAACGCTGCCAAATATGCAAAGGATGTTATAGACAATAGTGGCAGAAGTTTGGAACCTGCAGCCAATTTCCCAGCAATGTTCTACAGCGCATACAAAGGTCCTGAATCACTCATCGCATGGCACTGGCGTGCCACACGTGACCCTTGGACATCTCAAAACTCACTTCAAAGTGACCTCGCTATTTCGGGTTTCGATGAAACAGGTAACAACTGGGGAGGATGGGCTGGTCCATCAGTAGACCTGATAGAAGCTTTCGGAGATAATCCAACAAGCCAGACTAGAAACAACACCGACATCCGCCGTAAGGCTACCATGATCATGGCTGGTGACAAATATGATTATTTCTACACAGACTGCGGTGGTTTCGACTTCTTGAAGCATGTATATAAAGGTTATGAGAAGCATCAAGGCAATGGTGAACTCCAGACTCCAACAGGAGCACAATGTGCAAAACATCTTGTTGGTGATAAAGCCGACCATAACTTGCATATAGGCTGCGACTTTGATGTGATGGCTTATGGTAACTATACTCAGCTGTTACGTCTTGCAGATGTTTATCTCATCTATGCAGAAGCCAAGATTGGTAATGCAGGCTCAACAACAGATGCATCTGCCATTGATGCATTCTACAAAGTTCGCAACCGTGCGGTATCTACATACGAACGCCCAACATCTATCAGTTTCGAAGATGTATGGAAGGAGCGCAGATTGGAGTTAGCACTTGAGGGCGATCGCTGGTATGATTACGTACGCAGATACTACTTCGATCCTGATGCAACAATTGCTGAGTTGAACGCACAGAAGAGAAATGAGTATTATGGTCTGAATGCGCTCTATGAGACATGGTACAACAAGGGTAGCTATGATGGTCCTTGGAACTTGAACAGCGATGTAAGATACAATGATGATCCTGGTAAGCATCAGAACGTTCAGATGAGCAGTTTTACCATCCCATTCCCTACAGAAGATGCAACCATGAACCCTCATTTGCTGGAGGCACCACAGCATGTTGACATTTCTCAGTTTACTTATTAATATAAGAAACCTCAAAAATAGAACAATTATGAAGCTAAATAATAAAATATTAAGTATCATGCTTCTTGGAGCTACAGCTTTTACAGGTCTCAGTATCACAAGTTGTGTGGATGAGCCTGACAAATATGAAATAGCTGGTGGAACTCCTTCTATTGATTACGTTCGCCTGTGCGATGTAACCAAGAAAGATTCCATGTTAACTGGAGCATACATGGGTACAAGTATCTGCCTGGTCGGTAACAACTTGAGAAGTATAACAAAAATGCTCTTCAACGACCAGCAAGCCATTTTGAATACAAGTATGATTACAGACCATACCTTGATTGTAGATGTACCAAAGACTCTTACTGACAATCCTACCAATAAGATCTACATGTACAACAAGGATGGTGAGTGTACTGAATATAACTTCAAGACGCTCGTACCAGAACCGGTGGTAACATCATTGAGCAATGAGTTTGCAAAAGATGGCGAAACCGTAACCCTGAAAGGCGACTACCTGCTGGATTACGAGAATGCTCATCTTAAAATCACATTCCCAGGCAACGTAGACGTTACTGATTTCAAGAGCATTTCCAAGAGTGCCGTTACTTTTGTGGTACCAGAAGGTGCACAGAAAGGATTTGTCACAGTAGAAAGCATGTATGGAAAAGGTAAGTCAAAGTTCTATTTCCGTGACGACCGCTGCATACTCTTCGACTGGGATAATGACGGAGATGACGCAATAGCAACAGGTCATGGCTGGCGTGATGGAATTCAAAATGGTAACCGTATTAGGAATGATGTTGAAGGAGTTCTGCCTCTTGACGGAAATTACTACTACTTTGGAGGCAAAACCGTTAATTTCGATTCATGGGCTGAAGATGAATACTCATTCAACTACTGGCCAGAGCCAGCTGCAGGTTATCCTGAGTTGAACTCGCTGATGAAATGGGATGATGTTGACAACATGCAAGTGAAGTTTGAGGTTAACATTCCTAATGATTGGACAGGCTTGTCATTACAGGTATATTTTACCGGTAACAACCAGGTAACATACTCAACAGGCAACAACAACTATCTTGCAGATGACAAGTTTCCACGTGCACTTTGGACTCCATGGTATGGAGCAACCAACAACACATTCAGCACTTCAGGAAACTGGCAGACTGTTTCTATTCCATTATCAGAATTTGCATACGACAGATATGGAAACAAATTGGGTGGTTTGAAGTTTGAGAATCTCACAGGTATGACCATGTTCCTCTATACAGGACCATACAAAGAGGCTACTGTAGAATGCTCACCAACAATTTGCGTTGATAACATTCGTGTTTGCCCTATCAATGAATAAAATTTGCTGATGCTGGCAGCCATCCAACTGCCAGCACTGCAAACAAACAAAAACAATAAACGTCAATCATTATGAAAAGACATAATAAATCTTTCCTCTGGTTGGTTCTGCTACTGATATGCAGTACATTTGCGTTCACATCATGCGACCGTGATGACTTGAACACCGACCAGTATGGCAATGAAATATCTGTATTATCATACGGTCCAAACCCTGTACTCCGTGGGGGTGTCCTTACTTTCAAGGGAGCCAATCTTGACCAAATTACAGAAATAGATCTTCCTGGTGCAGAAGCTATTACCAGCATTAATGTTGTTACATCAGGAAAAAACTCAGAAATCAATATTGAAGTTCCTGCAGAAAAATGTGAACCAGGTATTGTTACATTGAAGACCGCCAAGAATGGTGAAATCAAGACACTTACCCCAATCACATACATTGAGAATTTGAAATTCACAGGTTTCTACGTAGGTGAAAACAAGGAAAACCTGGTAGGTAATGTTGGAGACGTCCTCACTATTGAAGGCGATTATCTCAACAATATTACATCTGTCATTTTTGCCAATGGCGCGACTATGGATGCCGAGAATTTTAAATCTCAGACCCGCTATCAGATTCAGTTGGTTATCCCAGCAGAAGCAGGAGAAGGCAGATTCCAGATTAGCGATGGAAACAACTATATGTATTCTGAAGGTGCTTTAAGTATCAATGCTCCTGAAATCGATGCAAACAATGCTATCGGTAAGTCTCTCATCAAGGCTGGTGAAACAGAGGTCCTCAGAGGTACTTCACTTGACCAGATTGCAAGTATTGAATTGAATGGTGCAACCGTAGAAGCAGCTGACTTCAAGTCACAAACAGCTTCTGAGATTACCTTCGTTATCTCTTCAAAGGTAGCAGACGGTGAAATTACAGCTGTAACAAAAAGCGGTATAAGAATTTCTTTCGGTGAGATTACAACCGTAGTTCCTAGTCAGCTCGTTGCAACTCCTTCCCCTATCAAGAATGGTGAAGAGATAACTATCAGCGGTAAGGATATGGATCTGATTACAGGTATCGCATTCCCTAACGCCAAGGAATCTAAACTTAACAAGGTTGAGACAACAAAGGTTACATCTACAGTACCAGAGGATGCACAGGAAGGCGACATCACTTTGAGTCTTGATAATGGCAAGACTGTAACAGTAGCCTATACATTGGTTAAGCCAACCGTTACCGCTTGCGCTCCTGCAGCCATCACAGCTGGCGAGAAGACCATCATCAAGGGTACAGATCTCGACCTCGTGAAGAGCATCACCTTCCCTGGCGATGTAGAGCAGACCGTAACCGACTTCAAGGGTACCGCCAATGCCATCGCAGTAACAGTTCCTACAGCTTGCGCCGGTTCAGGCTTCAAGCTCAACCTGAAGAATGGTATTACTGTCAACATCGATGGTCAATTGAGCATTAAGGCAGCAACAGATCCAGCTATTGCATCTGTTACACCAGGTGAGGCTATCGCAGGTTCAACCATCACCATCACTGGTAAGAACTTCCAGAACATCCAGAACCTCTATATCGGTTCTTACAAGGTAAACCGCTATACTTCTCGTACCAATACTGAGATTGTATGCCAGGTTCCAGCCAATGCTGAAGTTGGCACCTACAAGATCGTGATGGAAGACCCAGACGGCAACAAGATTGAAGGTCCTGAGTTCAAGGTGGTTCCTGCAGAAAAGGATATCGCAGAACTTGTAACGAATATGGATAATGGGAAAATAACATATCCATTTGATTTCTCATGGTCAAGTGGTAGTGGAAAATTCTATTTGACCAAAGAAGTATTTGAGAAAGTAAAGGTAAAAGTTGGTTCTAAGTTGATTGTGTACAAAGACCCTACCGTCAAGGGACAAGTACAGATCAATAAGAATAAAGATGGTTGGCCAACTATAACAACTATTGCAGATTGGGATCCTTCAAAAAGTAAACTTGAATATGTTTTTGATGAAACTGCTGTAGAAGTTGCAAACTCATGTGGCTTTGCTATTCAGGGCGATCTGACAGGCGTTACCAAGATTACTATCCTCCCATAAGATAGAAATATTTAACATAAAAAACGCATTTATGTGAAATATAATTCGTAAATTTGTGGCGTAGTTATATCAACTGCGCCACATTTTTAATTAAAACCAAAACATCAACCCGATATGAAGAAAATAGCATTATCCTTACTGATAGCTCTGAGCTGCATCTCTGCCAAAGCTGCAGACGGCAAGTCGCTGTTTGTATCATTCAACGATGGTAGCAAGATAGAGTTTGCACTGAGCACTCTACCGGAAGTAACCTTCGGAAATGATAAGATGACTGTAAAATCTACAGCTACTACTGCCAGTTACGAACTATGGAAGGTTTCCACCTTCACTTATGGTACAACGACAGGCATCAAGCAGGTAGAAACCAACAACAAGTTTGCCTTCGAAGGTGACCGTATCATCGTAGACGGTACCAACAACAAGGTAAGCGCCTTCGCACTGGATGGGAAGAACATCAAACTCTCCCCTATCACCGTTGGCGACAAGACCATCATCAATCTCAGTGAATTGACAAATGGGGTCTATATTATCAAAATCAATAACAAATCCTTAAAAGTAGCAAGACAATGAAAAAACTATTACTCTCACTCCTGGCAGTAATGATTTCATTCACAGCCTTGGCACAAACGAAAGGAGACAAATTGACCATCAACCTCAAGAATGGAAAGACAGAAGCATGGGATCTGACAGCAGACGGCAAGACTCCTGTTTCTAAAATCACACACTCTACAGATGGTAAAGTGGGATTCGTGATGACGGGTCTGGAAGACAATGGTGCTTTCGAAACCTACGACATCAACGACATCAACAACATCTCCTTCTCTATCTATCACGAAAGCGAAGTAGGCAATGTGAATCTCGCCGACCCTTCAGCTACAGAAAAGACCAAGCGTCTCTACAAATATCTGCAGCTGAATTATGGCAGCAAGACCATCTCTTCGGTCATCGCCAACGTCAATTGGAACACCCAGGAGGCTGACAAGATCTATAAGGCAACAGGCAAATATCCTGCCATGAACTGCTACGATTTCATCCATATCTATGTTCCTAAGCAGGGTTCCAACGGATGGATCAACTATAACGACATCACCCCTGTTACCAACTGGGCAGACCAGGGCGGACTGGTATCGCTGATGTGGCACTTCAACGTGCCTAAGACAGAAAACACCACTCCGGGAACAGATGGAAGCGGTGTGACCTGCACCCCATCCGAAACATCCTTCAAAGCAGCCAACGTATTTACTGCTGGCTCTTGGGAGAACAAATGGTTCTATCAGGAGATGGACAAGGTGGTGGAAGTTCTGCAGAAGTTGCAGGATGCAGGCGTTGTTGCCGTATGGCGACCATTCCATGAGGCTGCCGGTAATGCCTGTCTGAAATCAGGTGCCAGCTGGGGTAAGTCCTGGTTCTGGTGGGGATATGATGGTGCAGAAACCTACAAGAAGCTTTGGCAGACCATGTTTGATTACTTCCAAAAGAAGGGAATCCACAACTTGATTTGGGCTTGGACTACACAGAATTACAATGGCGATGCCAATACCTATGACAATGATGCCGACTGGTATCCCGGCGACAAGTATGTAGATATCATCGGTCGCGACCTCTACGGTTATGATGCTGCCAAGCAGGCTCAGGAGTTCAAGGAGATTCAGGCACGCTATCCTGGTAAACTCATCGCTCTGGCTGAGTGCGGAACTGATGCCAACAACAAGACAGCTACAGCAGGTATTGACGAAGCATGGAACGCTGGTGCAAAATGGAGCTTCTTCATGCCTTGGTATGGAAGCTACATGCCATCCAACGACTGGTGGAAAGCAGCTATGAACAGCAAGAACGTGATTACCCGCGACCAGGTGAACCTGAATGCCAACTACGTAGAGGAAAGCGCAGTAGATGCTGTGAAGAACATGGGCATCGGAACCAATTTCGGCAACTGCACAGATGTAGTAGCCATGTGGATGAACATGAACAGCAATTCTGTTACTGATTTCGAGAAAGCATGGGGACAGGTTCCTACCACCAAACCGATGGTAGATTTTCTGAAGAAGAACGGTTTTAATTCTGTCCGCATCCCAGTTACCTGGTTCCAGCACATGAAGGAAGACGGAACCGTGGATGAAGCCTGGATGAACAGAATACAGGAAATCGTAGATTACGTGATTGATAACGGAATGTACTGCATCCTGAATGTTCACCATGATACAGGTGCAGACGATGAGGATGTGAAGCACTGGATCAAGGCTGATGAAGCCAACTACAAGGAGAACAAGGAGAAATTCGAGAGTCTCTGGACTCAGATTGCCACCCGTTTCAAGAACTACGACCAGCACCTGCTCTTCGAAGGCTACAACGAGATGCTTGATGCCGACAACACCTGGAATGCGCCAAAGAATGCTAGCAGCTACAAGGGGCTGAACGGATATGCCCAGAGCTTTGTGAATGCAGTACGTGCTACCGGTGGCAACAACGAGACCCGCAACCTCATCATCAATACCTATGCTGCAGCTAATGGTGACGACGTATTGAACAACCTCGCCATCCCTACCGACAAGGTGGATGGCCATATCGCCGTAGAAGTTCACACCTATGCTCCATGGGACTGGTTTGCCCAGAAAGGCAAGTGGGATGCTTCCTGCAGCAATGAAATCAAGAATATGTTCACCCGCCTGAACAGCAAGTTCATCAGCAAGGGCATTCCTTGCATCATCGGTGAATACGGTACTCACGGAAGCAAGAGCGTCAGCAAAACCAGTTCTGCCAGCGAGATTCAGGCTGCTGCCGACCAGGCTGCCGACATCGTGAAACAGGCAAAGGCTTACGGCGTAGCCACCTTCTACTGGATGAGCATCTTCGACGGAACAGACAGAAGTGTGCCACAGTGGACTTTGCCTACCGTGGTAGAAGCCATGAAGAAGGCTTATAACGAATAACGGATACAAATAACGGATCATGAGAATCAAATATATTATATTGATTTTTGCAGCACTCGTGGCCTTCTCATCCTGCGGTGAGAAGAAAAAGAAATCGTATGACGAGATTGCCATGAGCGGTCTCACAACCCGCACAGAGAATCTGAAAACCAACATCAAGGCGTATGCCAACAAAGGTACGCTGATAGGCCAGATGTATGGAACCTTAACCGGAATAGGCTGGAATCGCTGGCAATGTGACAGCGACCGATGCGACTTGAAAACTCTCTGCGGTTACAGACCGGCTGCAAATGGATATGAGTTGGCTGGCATTGAAAATGGAAAATCACAGAACATAGACGGAGTTCCTTTCAAGGCCATCCGGGAAGATGTGCTGAAACACTTTCGTAAGGGAGGCTTACTCATCATGAACTGGACAATGCCTGATTATAACGGCAATAATGATATGCTGGAGGAATATACCAAACAGGTTGCCAAATATCTTGATACACTGCAAGATGGTTATGGTATCAAAGCACCTGTAGTACTCAATCTTCTTCCTGTAGACGGTAAGACATGGTACTGTAAACTCAGCAAAGACGACTATATCAGTCTTTACAAGAAGATACAGGATCTCTTGGATGACGAGGATGTAACGAATGTAGTTTATAGTTATTCTGAAACCTACCAGCCGGGCAAGAATCTGATGGATCGCTATCCGGACAACAAGATTGATGTGATCAACGTGACATATCAGCAAAGCAAAAATGCCATCGACCTCCCACTCTACCAGAAGAGCATCAAGGAGATTGTGAAGCAGGCTCTGCCTTTTGCCCAAGACCACAACAATGCCTTCGGACTGACAACAGGAGTAGAATCTATTGGTGATTCCAGTATTTTTTCAGAGACATTGCTCACAGTACTCAAGCAGCATCACATAGCTTACCTGATGTTTGGCAGAAACCAGGGAGAACCGATTGAGGAGCATTACTATACTCCATATCCTGGTGTATCGAACAAGAAGACTCATGGGTTCATGGAAATGATAAATGATGAAGTTTGTGTTTTCCTGGAAAAGCTAAACGGACTATATCTTGAACATTAATCAATGTTCGAAACGGATAAAATCAAAAAGAGAGGGCATTCACATACCCTCTCTTTTCTTTTCAACAAACTAAAAATATAACTCTATACTATTTCTGAACGTACTTTTTACCGTTCTTGATTACTACACCCTTATAAGATGCACCCACCTGCTGACCTGCAAGGTTGTAAACCGGAGCATTCTTAGCAGCTGGAGCTACAAGCGCATTATTTATTCCTGTAGAAGGATTCTTAACCGGCTGTATCAAATTAACAGCAGTAACAATATTATAATGACCGTTTACAAACAAACCTTTCACCTTCAATTTCTCAATATCCCCAGCATTCAAGACAATCTTATAAGAGGTACTGCCACTTGCAACACTTGCACAATCATACTCATTTAATTCATCCTTATTAGAAGACAAAGCCTCTTTGGTATCAGCAAAGATAGTCTTAAACTGCCACCATTTTTCTGTCGTCTCAGTATCAGTAGTATAAATAAATTCCAATACATCACCAGCAGCAGCATTTGCAAACTTTTCTGCAGGAACACTGAAACCATCTGCCCAATTGCCAAATACGCACTCACCACTCCAAACCTGAGTAGAAGTAGTTGCTACAGAACTCTCGAACTCAACCTTAGAAACAACAACACACATGCCTTGGACATAGAAGTTTGTTGCTTTCTTAAACTGTTCTAAAGCCTTGTCTGTAATCTCAAACTTTGCCTCTCCTGGTTCTTTTAATCCCACAGCAGAAGTACCTGCCATATCTTCCCAACCATAATCAGCACCGCTATTCACCTTAAGGAATACCTGACATCCATATTCCCAACTGGCATTAATAGAAGCATCAACCTTAGATGTTGTTACTACAATTTTGTCGCCAGCTTTAGCTGTAGCAAGGCCACTAAGACTAACTTCAACATTAGGCCAACCGGAATCCAAGGTCTTCTCACCTTCCCATAATGTAATTCTACTTTGTGCGAAAACACTTACTGCAACAAATGCAGCAAACACTAGAGTAAATAACTTTTTCATAAGCTCTTAAAAATTTTTTATAGGTTTAAATATTGTTTTTAGAATCAATACGTTAATTGGTTCTTTTCGGTGGCAAAGATACGACAAAACGTCGAAAACAGATGATATTATCTTGCTCATTATCAATACTATTTTTTCTACATGCCATTTTTTTTAGAATTTGATGCAATTTATCTAAACTAAACTTTCGCATGTGGGTTAAGTACGGGCTAGGAGCTTCTGCCCTTTCTGGACATATTGGGTAATTTAAACCGTACAGGTCGAAAAGTTTTATGGTTGCATGCAAGCACATGAAGAAGAATACTCAAGTGGTTCAGTCAGCTAACTCAAGTAGTTCAGTTAGCGAGTTCAGACGTCTCTGTTAGCTGATGCAGACCTCTCGATAAGCTTACAGATACGTCTCCGTTAGCCTACGCAGCCATATTCGTAACCCAATGCTGCCATATCCGTAACCCGACGCTGCCATATTCGTAACCCTACGCAGCCATATTCGTAACCCGACGCAGCCGTATTTATAACCCGATGCAGCCGTATTCGTGAATAAGTTTTATGTAATCATCTATCATCCATCACGCTATCCATCACGATTTGGGGTTATCCCTCACAATATTCTCACTACACATTACCAGATACTGCATATCATTGTTGAAACACTTGCGATAGTTCAAATGAGGCTCACTTGAATCTGGACAGGATGTATCCGAAATTACATCGCGACGTATCTGGCGCTGCGTCGTGACGCGTCTGTTATCACGTCGGGACGTACCAGATGCTACGTCGGGACGCAATTTCGGGAACAGCATTGGAGATTATACGGGAAAAACAGCATCAAAAACAATAGGCATTGAACCGAAAAAACGCCTTTTTGCTCAATGCCTCCTGCCTTTTGCCTCAAAAACACCGCTAAAAATCACCAAAAACACCTAAGTATCGCTATTTTTATGGCAATATATGGCAGATTATGGCAATTAAAAAGCTATTGCAATATCGGTATCAACTAACAATCAGGCTGTTACCAGCTTATATGGCAATATGGCAATTCTTTTACGAAAAAAAATCCTACAGAAGTCTTTCACCACAAGAAAACAAGTTAGAAATAGCATAAAGAGGATTGACTAATATCTTCTTCCCTTTTGGGCTGACAAACTCCCCAAAGTTCTCCAAAGAACAGCGAATGGCATACTTAATATGCTCTTTTTCCATAAAAACATAAAGACTCGCCATCGAACCTCGTAAACCAGACTTCACTTCCATCGGAACAATGTCAATGCCACGAGACAAGACATAATCAACCTCCGAAACGGTTCCACGAGTCAAGTTTTGCCAATAGTATAAGTCATGGCGCTCATTAGGCGACATATACTTTAGTAATTCCAATCCTGCCACCATCTCCGTCAAACTACCCTTATCAACTAAGTCTGCAGCATTGTCAACCAATAGTTCTTTCACTATAGAATTAGTAGAGTCTCCTATTCCTAACAGATTGAGGAGAAAGCCATGATCTATCAGATTATACTTCACAAACTTCGGATTAATCTCTGCACCAAGCGGAATGCCATTTGCCGCAGTATGCCATACAGGTATAATGATACCAGCATCTCTAAGCATCTCCAAAGCATTCTTGACTTGCGCAGTCGTATATCCCCCTTCCACTTGGCTAAACACGAATTTACTCCCCACTTGATGAGCCACACTAAACAATGTTTGACGCAGCAAAACAGGATTGACCTTGGCTTTATATTTCACGAAATCATCTATATAAGTTTGCTTCAACTCACTAAGCACAGAGTCTACTTCCAAATAACTATTCGTATCAACGTACTTAGCCACAGCAGCAGGCATACCACCTATAAGCAAGAATGAACGAAACCTCTCCACTAATCGCTCATAGAAGACATTCATCAATGGCTTTTGAGAGGTTGCATTCCGTTTCATACTTACCAATCCATCATCACCTAAAGCATAAAGGAATTCATCAAAAGACATCGGATATACAAACATCGAGCGGATACGCCCTACTCCATAAGCACCTAAATCCTTCAATGCAAATTCCAATAGCGATCCAGCCGCCACTACATGAAGTTCAGGATAATCTTCCTTGAAAAACCACAAGCTATGGATGGCATTAGGGCATGCCTGTATCTCATCTAAGAACAACAAGGTTTTGCCAGGAATAACGGGAACTTTGAAATATGCCGACAATTGCTCCGAAATAAACTTCACGTTTAAATCGCCATCAAAGAATTCCTTGACAGTCTTATCACGCTCAAAGTTCACTTCCAAGAAATAAGGAAAGGACTCTCCCAAGTGTCTAATGGCACTTGACTTACCTACCTGCCTTGCTCCTCTCACAAGCAATGGTTTATGCTCTACAGAACTTTTCCACGCTTCAAACTCTTTATCTATTTGTCTTTTCAGATACTTCATATCTCTATATTATTGATTTTCAATGCAAAGATAATGCAAACGAGCGCAATGAAAGCTTGCTTTCTGATTGCCGAGTGCAGCTTATCTTATGCAAAGATAGCACTTTTATCTGAATAAAAGCCAATCAATTAAGCTTTTTTATAAAAAAGTCAGAGGTTATTTGAAGCTAAATTATAAAAAAGTCAGAGGTTTTTTGATGTTAAATTATAAAAAAGTCAGAGATTTTTGTCTTATACGTGAAAAAGTTGTCACCTTGGCTGTAGCAGTTCCCCAAAGTGGACACGAAAAAGCCAGAAAAAAGAGGGTGCACCATGAACTGATGGCACACCCTTCTAAAACAATTAACAATTTCACCAAGCTTATTACTTACCAATCTTCTTCATTCTGTCTACCTGCGTCTTTACTACATTCAATGTAGATTTATCGGTAGAGAAAACGGAGTTCAGACCTTGCGCTTCCTGAGCAGGATCACCGGTGTAGTCATCACCTACCTGCCACTGCTCATGCTTAGGATTGGCAAAGCCGCCCCATCCCCAGAAGTTACAACCGGCAAAGTAACCGCCGGATGCAGCATTGTCGCCAACAAGACTGAACACATACTTATAATATCCATCACGTGCTTCTGTTGTAGAAGAAGTTGAGAAAGAGAAACCATCACGAGGATAGCCGAACTCCTCCATCACCAATGGCTTCCTGATACGTCCGCATACTTCAAGATGTTCATCAATATACTCCTTGGTGTTCTGGCAGGAAATTTGCAAATCTTCCAGCAAATGGTCTTTTCTAGCCCAACTCCAGTTGTATGGCCAAAGATGAATGTTGCAATAATCCACATTCTTGTCGGCACAGATCCGTTCCCAACAGTTCAGTTCTCCTTCACATCCCCATTTACCTTCGCTACCGATAGAAATCAGATGATTCTTATCGAGCGAACGGATCAGCTTGCTCGCTTCACCCAGCCACTTTTCGAAAGCAGGCAACTGCTCTTTGCTGAAAGCACGAGGCTCATTACCTATCTGCCATGACATGATGGCCGGGTCATCCTTATACTTCTTCTTTGTATATCTGTTGGTTCTCGTAAGTATGAATTTCACATAATCATAGAAAAGCTGATGCGCCTTTTCACAGGATGCATATTTGGCGACGAAGTTCATGAAGGCAGGATATCCATCTTCGTTAGGACGGGGAGCCTGACCCAAACCAGCCTGTTCCAAGTAATAGCCATAACCGCCACTCCATTCCCAGGAATTGTTCAGATAGAGCACGGCCAGCATCTTGCGTTTGCCCATCTCCATCAGCAGATAGTCGAGACCGGCAAGAATCGTATCGTTATAAACGCCCGGTGCTTCCTGCAGCGTCGGCTCAACCTTGGTCTTCACTCCTCGCTTTCCATCAGAGCCCACCAGGATGCGGAGATTATCAATGCCCATCTCCTTCATCTTATCGAGTTCCCTACAGAGACGCTCGCGGTTGCCGCCCTGACCTTCTGAACCAAGGATGGCACCATACCAGAAATTGGTACCTACATAATAATAAGGTTTACCATCACGAACGAAATGTCCGTCCTTTACCTGCACAAAGTTCGACTTCGCCGAGATATTGCATGTAGTAGCCAAAGCCATCATCAATAAAATAAATATCTTCTTCATTTATTATTTAAGTTTACAGTTTAAAGATTCTTTTTCGGTTGCAAAGATACTAAATAAGGGCAAAAAAGCATGATACTTTTTTGCCCTTTCTACATATAAATCTAAACTATGCTTATTTATTATTGCTTTTTCTGCTTTTTTCTAAGGTTTCGGATAGATTTTCAGGTAATCTTCCATCCCTTCGCCTGCTCCCTGCATCACACCTTTAAATATATAGGAGTCGGAAACTACCTGTTTCTTTCTGTCGAAGATGGTCATGTGAGGAAGAGGCTGCACATTGATATCCCAGACGTATGGGATAAGTCCTGCCTTCATCATTTCGGCAGTCACAGCACCATACCATGCCATCATACTCTCATTATGCTTCTCCTGATTACCACCGAAGAGAGAGGCATCCTTACGGTTGGCACCGTATTCTCCAATGACAACAGGATAACCCTTGTCCACAAACTTCTTCTTCATCTTCATCACCTGGTTGATAATATGCTGGTAGGCATCCACGTTCTTATTATTATAAAAGATGGTGTTTACGGTTCGTCCCTGGTCATCGGCAGGCGCATGTCCTTTCCAATAAAGAGCCACCTTGCCCCAATCAGCATCCTTGTCCATCAGGGTGAAGGTATAGGGATCATAGAAATGAACCTCTGCCATCAGGCAGTTCTTCGCCTTATCCTTCAGACGGGTAATGTCATAATAATCCTTGGCAGCCAAATCAATCTCGGTCTTTGGAGTCTGTACGATGAGCACACGGCTGGCATTATTACCACCGGTAGCACGGACGGCATCGATAAACACCTGTTCGTATGCCAGGAGACGGTCGGTAAACTCCTTACTATCAGGAGCCAGCATGTCGCCTTGAACCTGCGGACTGGCGCCTCCCACTCCCGGTTCGTTGAGGGCAGCAAAGAGAACCCGCTGGTCATACGTCTTGAATTCCTTTGCTATATTCGTCCACAGCTTGCGGAACATCTCCTTATGCTCTGCCACATTCGCCCCGCTGGTAAAGGCATCATGCTCCATCCATCCGCCATCCCAGTGTTCGTTGATGATGACACAGAGACCGGCATTGAGACCATAGTTTACGATTTCCTTGATTCGTTTCATCCAGACAGGATCTATGGTCATATTCTCCTTATCCGTAAGATGCCCAGCCACCCAGGATGTAGGGATGCGAAGACTGTTGAATCCCTGCTGTTTCAAGCTCCGGATATAACTCTCAGTAGTCTTATCATTCTGCCATGAAGTTTCCGACTTCAGTCCTGCCTGATTGGTAAAGACATCGTTCCAGTCGCACGCCTCCATCGTATTACCCAGGTTGACTCCTGGAGCCATATAGTGAGCCAGTTCGGTAGCCGTGAGTTTCATTTTCGAGATACGGCCATCCACTGGTTTAACCTGTGCGCCAGCCCAAGCGAAATGAGCGGCAGCCAATATAATCATAACTATCTTCTTCATATATCAATCTAACGTATTATCGGGTTTTGAAGTTATCATGTTGCAAAGATAGCGAAAAAACCGTAGCGTGAATGTATACTTTTGATAAAAGGATAGGTATATTATGTTAGGATATACGATATTTGCACAAAAAAAGGACGCACATCAGAGAAAGATTCTCCGATATGCGTCCACACACTTTATATTAAACCTAAAGACTTAATATCTCGTTTTTTATTTAGCTGGCCACTTTGCTGCTGCAACTCCGGCTGTAATACTCTCAAGCATATTAGCATTGCTAACACTTGCACCAGCACGGTTGAAGATGGTCATGCTAGGAAGACCGCCATTGGTATCCCATGCCATTGGCACACAACCATTATTGATAGCACTAGTTACAACAGCCTTGTAATAGTCCTTAACTGATGCATCATGAACAGCATCCTTACCGATAACCAGACGCTGGTTGGCACCAAACTCACCAATCAATACAGGATAGCCCTTGTCGAAGAAGTTGGTCTTCATCTTCTTCATCTGAGCCTCTACATAATCCTCGTTATATTTAGCATCAGCTGTACGATCGGCATCACCACCCTGGTTGTTCTTACCCCAATAGAGATAGTACTTACCCCAATCCTTGTCTTCACTCATATCTGTAAACTGATAAGGATCGTAGAAATGAACCTCTATCATCAGACGGTCGGTAGCAGAATCGTGAAGCTTAGCCATATAATTATGAGCTACGGTATTGTCGATATTAGTATTAGGACCCTGAACCACCAGAACTCGCTTGGCATTGTTGCCACCTGTAGCACGAACCGCCTCGATGAAAGTCTGCTCATATTCAGCAATTCTATTGGCCAAATCCGCAGTGCCCAGCAAAGCATTGGCATCGCCGGCACCCACTCCAGGCTCATTCATACCAGCAAAGATAAGACGCTCGTCATAATTCTTGAAACTGTTGGCTATCTGAGTCCAGATCTTGGTGAGTTTTGCCTTGGTAGCATCCACATCAGTAGCAGCTGTCAAACCATCATGCTCAATCCATCCACCATCCCAATGCTGGTTAATGATGACATAGAGATCGTTCTTGATGCAGTAATCTACCACCTCGTGAACACGAGCCAGCCAATCGGCATCGATGGTGCAAGCCTCAGCATCTGTGATGTGACCCATTACCCAAGAACAAGGAATACGGACGCTCTTGAAACCGGAAGCCTTCACCAGGTCGATGAGCTGCTGGGTAGTCTTTGCCGACTGCCATAAAGTTTCAGAACCGATACCGGCATTCTTCCAGTTATTAGCAGAATTTCCTGCCTCCATCGTATTACCCAGATTCCAGCCAGGATACATCAAGGCTGCAATATCCATAGCCGTCTTACTCATATCACCAGTTGTAGTACCCTGCTCCTGGTTGATGGTAACCGCTTCAGTGATGGAAGTACTGTCGTTTACCACCATGGTATAGCTAATGGTTGCCGAACGGGCATTGCTGATGTTGGCAGCCACCGAATAGTTGCGGGTGTATTCCACCATGTTGGCACGAGAAGTAATCTCACTCACCCAGTCATTGCTGATTACCTGAGAATAACTTGCATTTGCCTTCAGGGTAACAGTAACCTGACCACCGGCAGCCCCCATATTTACATTTTTACTAGATGTGATGAGAAGCCCCTCGGTAGAGTTCTGGCTCACGGTGATAGTCTTGGTATCAGAACCAGCAGCTACGGTGATAGTTGCCGAACGGTCATCATTGGCTGTATTTGCCTCTGCCTTGATGAGGAAATGATGGGTAATACTAGAAGAGCCAGCCACTGGAGTTACAGCCAACCAAGCCGCTTCGGTAGAAACCGTTGGTACCTGAGCCGCCTTGACATATAAATCAGTCTCACCGCCATTCTTCGTAAACGCCATATCAGAACGGGAAACCACGAAATCCGTAGAGAGTCCTTCACCGCCTTCGATGGTATCCTCATTAGAACAGGCTGAGAAACTGACCATGGCAAAAGCCATGATCAGAAACGATAAAATTGTTATTTTCTTCATATTCATAGAATATCAAAATAATACGTATGATTACTTACCTGGAGTCAAGACATGATTAATCTTGACCTTAACCTGAGTAGGATCAACCAGGTCTTTCCACAAATCGTAGAGTTCGATGGACCAAACCACTGCACCCGAGCACTTATCTGCCAAAGAAGCGGAAACCTCGTAGGTGCCATCGCCCTTCACATAAGTACGCCCGAATTCAGAACCGCCCCAGTAGCTAGGATACCAGCTAGGTGTGGCATAAGAAAGTTCTGTCTTGTAGTTTTTGGAAGCAGAATCCTTCAGGTTGCCGTCGATACCTGTGATGGTGAAGTTGACTATCAGATTACCTGAGAATGACAAGGCAGAAGCATCCACTCCATTTGCCTTGGTATTACCATACTCATTGTAGATTTCAATGCGACCGTCTGTGCTGTTGCCATCCTTGTTGACGAACTCTGTCTTGGAGAAATCCATAGAGAATTCAGGATCCACATCAAACTTGATGCTCACAATCTCTGCAGTAATCTTGGATGCATCGATGGCATCAGCTGCCAGATTGTTGATATCAACACAGAATACCGCTGCACCTTCTGCCTCGGCACCACCTGTCTCCATCCAAACCGTATAGAGACCATCGCCAGTAACGTTGGCATCATACTTGGAATTATCAAAGGCTGACCAGCGACTTGGATCCCAAGAAGCATCAGCATACTCCAAACCAGCCACATGACTGCCCGCACCTGCCTTCATGTTATCAGTCAAACCAGAAAGACGGAAAGTAACCACCATGTTCTTGGTAAACTTAATCTGAGCCTGGTTGATGCCAGGATTGCTGCCTGTAGAACTATACTGGTTGAAAATCTCGATACGGATTCTACCATTATTCTCAAGGTCGCCGACAACCAATTTGGAATTATCAACCTTCAATTCAGGTGACATACGAACAGGACGAATCGCCAAACCCAGGTTGCGGGCCGAAACACCAGATGAAGCAGTACCATTGATTAGATTGAGCGTCTGGCTATAATCCGTAGCGATGCTATAGTTATTGCCGCTCCAATACAAGCCCTGGTTGCCCTCACCTACCTTGGCAGTGCCATTGCGGTAACCGGTGTAAGGCATAAAGATACTGTTGCCATTGGCTGCAGTAAATCTGATACCCTTCACGCCCTTCACCTCAACTTCTGTCTGAGTGGTATTGGCAATCAACTCACTCATCTGATCAGCTGTAGGAGTAGAACTACGCATCAAGGCACCCGCATCCACGTTCACCTTCTTCATGATATCCTTATCCGTACCGGCGATATCCTCCACTGTATTGTAATCGATGAGATAAGTACTCTGATTCACACCAGTCAAATCACCATAGCCTAGAAGGGTACCTGTCTCTTCCTCTGATTCTGCACCCAGGTTGCATTTAGCCCAAAGGATGCTCAAACCCAAGTCAACATATTCCATTGACTGCGCTGGAGTGGTAAAGCTCTTGGTCTCACCATAGACAAAACCATCGCCCAACTCGAAATATGATGTATAATAGTAAGTAGTTCCAGGAAGCAAACCTTCCACACGTTGACTGATGGTCTTGGCACTGGCAGAGATTGGATAATCGATACCATTCTCTACATCCGCCTCAGAGGTTGAAATCTTGAAACCGTAGTTCATCTGGGTCTCCCCCTCTATCAGGATGCCGTCCAAGCCATTGGCTGTAGCACTCAAGGTAGCCTTGGTAGCCGTAACATCCGTGGCTCCGGCTGTAGCAATCTGGGCATCGGTAGCCACGAAGCTCTTCACCTCACCAAACTTGGTTACTATGCCCTGCAACTGTACGTAAGTGGCATAATAATAGGTATTGCCCTTGGTCAATCCCGAGAGAGTGGCGGTTACATTACCTTCGGCATCAATCACGCCTGGCTGCTTGGAGCCGGCTGTGGTAGGATCGGGGTTTGTACCATAAACAACACCCACCGCATAGGCACCTGCATCCTGCTTACTCAAGTCCAAGACCTTGCCGCTGACTACTGCCGAAATAGCAGTAACAGAAGCATCACCCGTCTCAATGGTGCTAATTACATTTCCTGTGGCTGCAGAGTAGTCATCATCGCTACAGGAAGAGAGCGAGCAAAGACCGGCCATCAGCAGCATCACACCTGCTAAATATTTCATTTTCATAATCTAATCCACATTAAAGTTTCTAATCTTATTTACCCTCTGAAGGTGTCACTACAGGAGCACCTGTATCCATCTTCACGGTGATAACTACTTCGATGCTTGAAGAGCACTTGAAGTCGGTAAACTCGTTTTTGCCGGAATCAAACTTGAAGCATGCGGCAGGTCCCCATGGGTTCAATACATAACGACGGAAGGAGTTGGTACTTGGGTCGTCATTTGTATATCCTCTTGGAATGAGTGTATCATCAAAATCAACACTCTTGCCATCTACCTTGATGCTCTTGATGGTAATATCGCAGTTTGGATTGTCCTTCAGAATCTTGTTGACGTCGATGTAGAGAAGATATGGATTGCGCTCTGCACCCTCAAACTTCAAGGAATAGTCGCCATCGCCTGTGATGAACACATTGGTGCTCATATAGTTGGCGATATCGCCATCGTGCTTCCAGCCCCAACCGGAGTTGTTGAAGAAGAGGTTTGCCTTATACTTAGGACTTGATGCAGAACTTGCGCTCTGGGCTACCCAGTGGTATGCCTGATACTGATAGAGATTGCCCTGGTCATCAAGACAATGGCTACCGAGCCACAAATCCTTCAGATGTCCGGTATAATCATCCTTGCTGACTTTCAGGATGCGCAGGGTGTTGTCCGCATTAGCATGCATGTTGTAATTGCCCGTTGCAGAAAGCTGGGTATTTCCGAAGCCCTTGTCGAAGGTGAATACGCCCTCATCGTTCAAGGCATATTTACCGGAAACCTGACTTCCATCAGGAGCGGTATAGATATAACTCTTTGACTCGCTGTTCATCACGAGGGTTGCATCCTCGATACCACTGGCTGCTGTAAGCTGAATGCCCTTGGCACTACCGTCGAGGTTGCAATAGTCAAACTGCCGTCCCTCATCATTATCAGGGTTAGCCAACTTGTAGGTGATTTCCTTATTGGTCTTCTGCTCTACCCAGTCGCGCCAGTCGGTCATCAGCGTTGGCTTCACCTGGGTGTTCTCTACCCCGGAAGGAGTCCAATTGTCCCAGTATTCCTGTGAAACGAAGTTGTAGCAAAGCAAGCACTTGCCCTCATCTGAATTGTCTCGAACTGTTGCTATCTGCAAACGGTCGTCGGCAAGTCCCATCAGCTTCAGTCCGCTACGCCAGTTGGTAGCAACCTTGTCATGTCCCGAATTGTGGAGCAGTTCCGCATCCGAGAAGGTGATGGTATGATTGTCTGTATCCAGCATGTAAGTACCCTTGAAGGTCTCACCGGTCTCAGCATTATATACGGTGACATGGGCACCGCCAATCAGGTCGAACTCCATATAACCATAATCGATAGCCGACATCACCCAGGAGTTGCCTGGGATATCAGGAGTATAGTTCCAATGGTCGCCGGCTGCAGCGGTCTGTCCCATCATGCAGGTACTCCAGTCATCATCCATACCCCAGAATCCGAGCGGACCTGACCAGAGGTCTGAATGCTTGGTGATGACATTGGCATCGATATCCAACTTCCATCGCTTCGATTTGCCTACGCCGCCACTCAGATAGGTCCACAGAGGATCGGTAACGAATTCGGCACAGAAATCATCTACCTTGAACTCGGCGTAGGGTCCCCAGAGGAAACCGCCGCGGGTTTCAACACCGACACGTGCCTGATAGGTACCATTGAAAGGAATCTTCAGGCTCACCTCATCCTGCTGGAAACGTCCCTGAGGCGTATCAAAGACCACCGAATAGCTCGATGGCAACAGACTCTTGAACTTGACGATATTAGGATTGCTTTCGTCGTGAGTAATCGTGAAGGCGATGTTCTCAGCCAAATCCTCAGAAGACAAGTTCTTATCGCCCAGACCAAACTCGTCTGGAGAGCAGCTCGCCATGACGAGAATCATGACAGCTGCCAAAAGCGAATATATTTTATTTATAATCTTCATAAAACCAATACTTTAAAAAGTTAGAATTACCAACCTGGATTCTGCTTCAGGAGACCATGAGAAAGTCCGATCTCGGTGATAGGAATCTGAATCAAGCCACGTTTCTTGATGATATTCTCGGCACTGATGGATACGGTGGTTTTCTCGCCGCCATCCTTCACTTCCCAGGAACCGGCAATCTCCTTGGCTGCCTGCTCCACGCCCTGACGGAGCTGATCCCAATAGCGGATTCCCTCGAAGGCAAACTCAAGCTTGCGCTCTTTCAGGATGTTCTCCTTGGTAGCTGTCTGCTGAGAATAGTTGCCACTCAGGGTGGTGCCATCATCCTCAGTATAAGCACGCTTGCGAACCTGGTCGAAGTAAGACTGGGCATTAGGACTGCCCAGCTCTGCTGCCATCAACAGGACATCGGCGTAACGGACGAGTACCCAATCCTGGAACTGACTGATTTGGAAATCGCCTGCACCCACTGTTTCCGTGTAATGCTGCAACTTGCCATCACCAGCAGTTTCGTGCTTAGACAAAGGGGTATATTTCTTCACGAAATATCCGGTGTATTCACGCTGGTCGGCAAGATAGGTGTTCTCGTAATCCTTCAACTGTGAAGCATCGATGATAGAGGCTGAACGGCGGGTATCACCCGTAGCATAGGCTGAAGCAATGGATGGTGTAACGGTGCATGCACCCCAACCCTGACCATAGCCTTCGTAAACCAGACTACCGGTACGCATTCCTATCATCACCTGGAAACGGTTACCATCATTGTTGCCATTATAATCGGCTGTGTAGTTGAACTTCATCGAGAGTATGGTCTCTGGGTTTCCAGGACCAGCCCAGGAAGAGTTCTCATGTGCCCAAAGTCCTACGTGGTCACCGCTCTTGTCATCAGCAGAAGCTGGCCACAAATCTCTGAATCGAGGTACCAGACTGAACTCGCCACTGGAGATGATATCCTCGCAGGCTGCCAGGGCATCCGCCTTGGTCAAGCCCAGCTGATCAGGCTCCTTGCCATAATAGCCACTATAGAAGAGGTATGCGCGAGCCAGAATTGCCTCGGCACCATACTTGGTGATATGTCCATCGTTGGTAGCCGCATCCTTCTTAGGATAGGCATTGGCAGGAATATGCTCGATGGCATACTTCAAATCTCTGAATACCAGACTATATACAGAGTCAGGAGCAGCCTGAGGAACCACTTCGCTGGTGGCATGTTCCAGCAACGGAATATTCTCCCAAAGGCGAAGCATATCGAAATAGCACAAGGCGCGAAGGGCATGAGCCTCACCCAGATAAGTGTTCTTTGCATTCTCATCATCCCAGGTAATGCCTTCACCCTTATCGATAAACTCATTGCAGCGGAAGATGGCTGCATAATAGCTCTTCCACAAGGTTTCGTGCATATCGGTATAAGATGGTGCCTGATTCATATCGAAACGGTCGAGAATCTGGGTATTGCGTCCATCGGTGTTACCCGTACCGCCAAAGCACTCGTCACTCATCGTCTCGGTCAACTGATAGACAGAGAACGAAGGACCATCAGAAACGGTACGCTGCCAACCGTCGTAGCAGGCATAGAGCGAGCGAAGTCCATCCTCCTGACTCTTATAGTAATTGCCGGAATTCGATTCTGTCTTGGAATCCACATCCAGCCAACTGTCGCTGCAAGATGCCAGACCTCCCATAGCCAAAATACCCAAAGCGGCTATCTTTATTTTATTTGTCTTCATAATGATATCTTCTTTAAATTAGAACTTAAGATTCAAACCTACCATGAAGGTACGTGGACGTGGATAGTAACCCAAATCTACGCCTGATGCCCAACTGTTGACACCATAACCGATTTCTGGGTCCATGCCGTCATACTTAGTAAAGGTAAACGCATTCTGAACCTGGAAGTACAAACGGGCCTGAGATACGAACTTCTGATGCAGAAGCTTGGCAAAATCATAACCTAAGGTAATGTTGCTGATTCTCAAGAAGTCACCATCCTGGATAAAGAGGTCGGAGAACTGATAGTTCACATTGGTCTCTGTTACACGTGGATATTTGTCGGATGTTCCCTCACCTGTCCAGCGCTGCAGGATGGCTGAAGTGTAGTTGGCTGTCTTGGCACCTACATTGCGGTAGCTCTGAACGATGTCGTTGCCTACAGAACCGTTGGCGGTTACAGAGAAGTCGAGTCCCTTGTAGTCGAAACCGAGTGAGAAACCATAGGTAAAGTCTGGCATACCATTGCCCAGGTTTACCTTGTCGGCATCATTGATGGTACCATCGTGGTTGACATCGTAATACTTCACATCGCCAGGTTTTACAGAAGACCCCTGAAGTACGCCATTGCCTGCCGCTACCCACTCGTCGATTTCTTTCTGGTTCTGGAAGATACCAGCGGTTTTGTAACCCCAGAAGTAACCGATTGGTTCGCCATTGCTGCAACGGTAGAACTCGGTAGAGTTATCATAGAGCTGACCATTACCATCGGTACCATGAATGATACCATCGGATGTAGGGATGCTTCCCACCTTATTCTTATTATAGGCACCGTTGACATTCACATAGTAGTTGAAATCTCTACCTATGTTGTCGTTCCAGCCCAAACCGATTTCTATACCGGTATTCTCTACGTCACCTCCATTGAAATAAGGGGCTCCCGTACCGGCTGTGCCTGGGATAGGCTTAACCAGCAACCAGTCTTTGGTGGTCTTCTTATACCAGTCAATATTGACATTCAACTTGCCCAGGAGGCGCAAATCCAAACCGAAGTCCAACTGCTCTGAAGTTTCCCACTTCACATTCTCGTTAGACAGACGGCTTTCGTAAGCACCATAGTAATTTGACTGTCCGTCAGCACCCAAAGCCGTACCGAAGTTATAGTAAGCGCCCGATGTTGAGATAGGAGAAATAAACATCAGGTCGCCAATATTCTGGTTACCAACCTGTCCCCAGCTTGCACGCACCTTGGCATAATCAAGCACCTTGAGCAGAGGCTTCACCCATTTTTCATTGGTTACAATCCAACCGGCAGAAACAGAAGGGAAGTAGCCCCAGCGGTTGCCACGGGCAAACTTAGAAGAAGCATCGGCACGCAGGGTAGCTGTTGCCATATAGGTTTCCTTCCAGTTCCAGCTTACACGACCAAAGTAGCTCACCATGCGCTGTGACAGAGAAGGAGCACCGCTGGCACCCAGACCATCGGTAGCGGTAGCAGCGGTACCATTGCTTACATAAGCATGGTTCCAGTCGGCAAAGCCACTCTTCAGGGTTGCATTGGATGCACTTACGCCTACGCCATCAAAGCGCCAGGACTCCATACCTGCCAAGGCTGTGAAGCTATGCTCCTTCACCTTGAAGTCGTAAGACAGGGTGTTGGTCCAGGTCAACTGCCAGTTATGTCCCATATTCTGGTTCACACTGGTACGGTTGGCTGTGTTGTAGCTATAGATAGAGAACTGATAGAGAGGAGTAAACGAACGGTAATCGCTTGCATAATATTCGTAACCTACTACAGTGCGATACTTCAAGTTCTTGATAGGCTCAATCTCCGCATACACATTACCGGTGAAACGGGCTGCATTCGTCTGATTGTTATTGTTCGTCATCATCAAGCCGTATGGGTTGCCATCGGCATTATACCAGTCGCTGTTGCTGGTATCATTAAAAGGAGAATCATACTTGTTGTTGTCGCTATACACAGGCGACAATGGAGAGGTATTGAAGGCACTGCGCAGAGAGTTGTTGTAAGCATTGCCCACACCGATACCCGAATTTTGGGTATAGATGAAACTGATCTGCTCACCCACCTTCAACCAGTGCTTCACCTTCCAGTCGGAATTGACACGGAAGTTGTAACGTTCATAATTGCTGACGTCCTTGCCGCCAACAATACCCTCCTGGTTCATATAACCCAGCGTCATGGCATAATTGGCAGTCTTGCTACCGCCATTTACACCTATATTATATGAAGAAGTCTTGGCATTCTTCACAAACATCTGATCTACCCAGTCGGTATCAATCAAATCGCCATTGGCATCATAGATACTCTTGTACTTGCTCCAGTCGTAGGCATTCTTGCCCGAGTTGATGGCAGCCTCATCCAGAATAGCCATATACTCCCTAGCATTGAGCATATCAATGCTGCGTGGCTTGTTCTGCCAACCCACATATCCGTCGAAGCTAACCACGGCACGGCCTTCCTTACCACCCTTGGTAGTAATCAGAACCACACCATTGGCCGACTGCGAACCATAGATGGCAGCCGATGCAGCATCCTTCAGCACATCAATGCTCTCGATATCGGCAGGATTCAGAGAAGCGATGTCACCACGTACACCATCAATGATGTAAAGCGGATCAGAACCACTCACGGTACCCATACCACGGATGTTTACCTTCAAACCGGAACCCGGCTGACCGGATGTTGAGATGATGCTCATACCAGGAGTCTGTCCCTGGAGCGCCTGAAGCGGATTGGAAGTGTTCAACTTGGCGATGTCATCACCCTTCACGTTGATGTTGGCACCCGTCACCAGCTTTTTCTTCTGAACACCGTAACCTACTACGACAACTTCATCAAGTGACTGCTTGTCCTCATTCAAGGTTACGTTGATTGTCGAACCTGTAACTTTAATCTTTTGGGTGATAAAGCCCAGATACGAAACTTCGAGTGTTTGTCCATTCTTTGCTTCAATGGTAAAGTTACCATCCAGGTCAGTAACGGCACCCGTCTTTGTACCCTGCACCATGACACTTGCACCAATCAATGGTTCATTGTCACTGCCAGAGATGACAGTACCCTTAACCGTCTGAGCATTGAGGACACCCGCTCCGATTCCTAACATTGCCTGGAACACCAACATGATGGCTACCAGAGCAACTTTGCAGAACATGTGGCTCTGCGAGAATTTCTGAGATGTTTTTCTCATAATTACTTTAGGTTTAAATTGATAATTGTTGCTTCTAGGTTTAATATAGGCCTATGTAACATAGGTCGAATATTGCCTTTATATAAATAAGGGATAAGCCTCGGTTATGAGGATTGCCTCGATTTATCGTTGTTTACATTTACTTTTCCGGGGGCAAAGATAGATAAAAAACAGACACAATGGGGTATGTTTTGGTTAATCAATTACGTATAAAATGTTGCGCAACCTACATTTTTTAACGAAAAAGCACCAAAATGTAGCATAAAATACATTTTGGTGCAAAAATAGTTTAATTAATATGATATTTTATCAACCCCGGCATCGGAGCTTTCAATATCTGGGAAATCTTGAGATGAAACTCATCCTCCATCACATTTTTCAAAGGTGATTCAAAGTAATAGGCAATGCTTCCAACAAAACCAAGCATCGGGATTTCTTCTTCCAAGGATGAATGCCAGGCCTTCATGCCAGGCTCCAACTGACTTATATCTTCAGTGCTCGCCTTTACATATTTAATATAAGGTGTGAGATTCTTTGCGTAGAACTGATTGAAACTCTCCAATATCATGCGATAGAGAGCCATCGCTTCGTTCAGTTCGTCAGTCCCGTTCTCATGTTTCTCACCTTCTGCTATCTGTTCTGAGATAAAAGGACAGATGGAAGCCAAGAAGCGATTGGCAAGCGGCTGTCTGTACACCTTATTAATAATAGTAGGATAATCCAAGCCTGACCAGGCAAGATATTTATTCTTTAGCGATACAGGCAATGTGCCCTTGAAGATACCATTGAGAAAAAGTTTGCCGATTACTGCCCCACTACCCTCATCGCCCAGGATATATCCCAACGGAGGCGTGTTCATCACAATCTTCTCTCCATCGTAAAGACAACTGTTGGCACCGGTTCCCAAAATACAGGCAATACCCGGTTTCTTGCCAAAGAGGGCACGGGCTGCTCCCAGCATATCACCTTCTGCCTCAACCTTGGCTTCGGGAAAAGACTGCTGCAAGAGTGATTTCATGCGAGACTTCATCGCCTCGGTTACTCCACTGCCATAAAAGAAAACCTCCTGAGGCTGCTCTGACAGAACAAGTTCCTTACACAATACATCCAATATCTCGGCATCACTCTGATGAATCGGACTGATGCCCTGCGTCTTACAGGTAACCATCACGTTACCCTGTTCATCAACCAGAGCCCAATCGGTCTTGGTACTGCCACTATCTGCTATGAGTATCTTCATATTCTTATCTGATTAATTAACGTATCCTTTGACGTTGCAAATGTAATCAATTTATATGAAAAATGCAAAAGATAACCCTAAAAATCGAACGTAAAGATGCTAATATATCAAAAAAGGCGATTTTCTCTTTGCTTTTTCACGAATTATTAATAACTTTGCAGTCAAATTTACTAAATATGAAGAAGAGACTATACATCATAATTCTGCTGATGGTGGCATTCGTGCTGCCAAGCAACGCAGTGCTCAAGGAAGCCAACCTGGACACAACACTCTATATGCTGCGTACAGAATTGACCAACTATCACATAGACTTGGAGAAACAGAACCAAGCTGCCAAGGCTCAACAGTTGGCTGTGATTCAGGAACTCATCAGTATTGTGAAACAGGCTGACCAGAACTCCATCATGCTCTATTCGCAGCGCAATGGGTATATTTTCGACATGACGTATGCCTGTCATGAGGCTACAGAGCAGTTTAAGAAGTTTAAGTCGAAGGCTGTTCCTTTCCGCCAGATGATCAAGAAGAACAATGTTGAGGTGGCTCGTTTCGATTCGCTCATCAACTATCTCTACGGCATGAACACCATGTTTCTCAGCGAAGAAGCACAGGTGAACCGAAACGTAGACCTGACTCTGGCAGTCAATATCCGCCGCCAGCTGGTAGAGAAACAGAAACAGTTGCAAGCCTATGTGCAGGCTTACGACCGAACCGACCGTAAGTTACAGGCGCTCAACGACTATGCCAACCGCAGATACGAAGATATCCAGAACAGCATTTTCAATAATGGAGGCGACAACTATCTGCGCATACTCCGTAATATCAGCATGAACTATAAGGAGGCAAAGATGTCTGTAACCGAGAAATACAAGCCCGTACCGGGCATGATGTCGCAATGGGATGTTCGTATCATCTTCATCCTCTTTGGTATCATCATCTTCTGGGGTCTCATCTCCATCTTCCTCAATCTCTTTACCATCCGCATCGTAATTACCCAACTCATGAAGCATGGTATGTTCGAGAACAGAAAGGAAAGTTTTATGGCAAAACGACCATGCCTTATCATGGCGATGACGGTAGTAACCTTCGCAGTTATTCTCGGTATCGTAAGAATGGCGGTTACCCAGAACTTCGTGATTATGGCAAGCCAGCTGCTGGTAGAATATTCCTGGTTAGTTGGCGTCATCTTGGTATCTATCCTGCTACGTGTAGACAACGATAAGATCAAGAATACCTTCCGTATCTATTCGCCATTGATACTGGTAGGTTTCATCGTTATCGTGTTCCGTATCATCCTGATACCAAACGACCTTGTAAACCTCATCTTTCCACCAGTCCTTCTGCTCTGCGCTCTCTGGCAGTGGAATGTGATTGGCAGAAAGCACAACCAGGTATTGCGCACTGACAAGACATACGCATTCATATCGCTTGCCGTATTCGGAGTAAGTACCATTTTTGCCTGGACAGGTTTCACACTGCTTGCCGTCCAGCTTATCATCTGGTGGACCATGCAGCTTACCTGCGTGCTTACCATTACCTGCTGCGAGGGATGGCTCAGCGTATATGCCAAGCGTAAAAAGCTGGCAGACAGGGCGATTACCGACAAATGGCTGTATCGCTTTATCTATAAGGTATTGCTCCCTATTTCAGGTGTACTCTCGTTCATCATCTCTATCTACTGGGCAGCAGATGTATTCAACATGAGTGATACGACTTGGGAGATATTCAACAAGGATTACATCAAGACCAGCAACTTCACTGCATCGCTTTTCAGTATTTCAGAGGTAGCTTGTCTGTACTTCCTGTTCAACTACATCAACATTACTTCTGTAGATTTCATGCGTCATCACTTCGAGAAAGCAGACCCGGCGTCGGCTGCCTCAAAGATTGTGATGTTCAAGAACGTGATGCAGGTGATTATCTGGGGTATCTGGCTGATGATAGCCCTGAACGTATTCCAAGTTGGTAAATCATGGCTGCTAGCTATCTTTGCCGGCTTATCAACCGGTCTGGGTTTTGCATCAAAGGATATTCTTGAGAACATCTACTACGGCATATCTCTGATGATGGGCCGTGTGAAGGTGGGTGACTACATTATCTGTGACGGCACCCGTGGTAAGGTAAGCAGTATCAGTTATACCTCTACGATGCTGGAGGCTACCGACGGTTCGGTCATAGCCTTCCAGAACTCGCAGCTCTTCTCGAAGAACTACAAGAACATGACCAAGAATCATGGTTATGAGCTGGATATTCTGGAGGTAGGTATTGCTTATGGCAGCAATGTGAAGGAAGTGAAACAGATTCTCATCGAAGCCCTCATGAAACTGGACTGTATCTATCAGGACAAAGGGGTGAAGGTGTTACTGAAGAGTTTCGATGACAGCTGCATCACACTCAGAATTGTAGTATGGGTGAACGTGCTTACCCAAGCCATCGACGATGCCACCATCATGGAGTGCATCTACGATACGCTCAACGATCACAACATCGAGATTCCGTTCCCACAGCGTGAGATTACAATCAAACAAGTTAATAATTAACAGTTTGTAGTTTACAGTTAATAGCAGGTTTACTCCCTATTAACTATAAACTATCAACTATAAACTATAAAAAGATATGGCAACATTCATAGCAGGTCCTTGCGTCATCGAGTCAATGGAACTATTGGAAACAGTAGCTCAGGAACTCGTCCGCATCAACGAAAAGTTAGGAACTAAAATCATATTCAAGGCTTCATTCGACAAAGCCAACCGTACCAGCATCCACTCTTTCCGTGGTCCAGGACTGGAGAAAGGACTCCAGATGCTGGGAGATATCAGGGAGAAGTACAACCTTCAGGTTACAACAGATATTCATGAGAGTTATCAGGCTTCAGCAGCAGGCGAAGTATGTGATATTCTCCAGATTCCAGCCTTCCTCTGCCGACAGACCGACCTTCTGGTTTCTGCAGCCAAGACTGGTAAAACCGTCAACATCAAGAAGGCACAGTTCCTGAGCGGTAGAGATATGAAATATCCTGTAGAAAAAGCATTGGAGAGCGGTGCCAAGGAAGTTTGGCTCACAGAACGCGGCAATTGTTTCGGCTATAACAATCTCGTGGTAGATTTCAGAAACATCCCTGACATGAAGGAGATTGTGCCAAATGTCATCATGGATTGTACCCATAGCGTTCAGCGCCCGAGTGCAGGTGACGGCAAGACGGTAGGCGACCGTAAGTTCGTTCCAGCAATGGCAAAGGCGGCTAAAGCTTTCGGAGCTACCGGCTACTTCTTTGAAGTACATCCTGACCCAGACCAGGGCAAGAGCGATGCAGCCAATATGCTGGAATTAAACAAGTTGGAATCACTTATCCAGGAACTCCTTTAAGTGAAAAGTGAAGAACGAAGAATGAAGAAACAACGTTCGGCGTACGAATGGAAAGCCAATTCAAATGATTTAGAAATGACCGATAAAAATAACAATATAGATGATAAGATTGTTCGCGGTTATGGCGAACAGGCTCTTAGAGACGAGGCGCAGGCCATCCTCGACCAGATACCTTATCTGGACGACAACTTTGAGAAAGCAGTAGACATGATGTATCATTGCCAAGGCAAGATTATCGTTACAGGTGTGGGCAAGAGTGGACACGTAGGTGCCAAGATTGCCGCTACACTTGCCTCTACAGGCACACCAGCCTTCTACATCAATCCACTGGATGTCTATCACGGCGACTTAGGTGTGATGACCGACAAGGATGTGGTTCTGGCACTGAGTAACAGCGGTCAGACCGATGAACTGCTTCGTTTCATCCCGATGGTACTCCACATGAATGTTCCTATCATTTCCATCACCGGAAATCCAGATTCCCTGCTGGCAAAATACTCCAACCATCATATCACCGTAAAGGTAAAGAAGGAGGCTTGTCCGCTGAACCTCGCCCCTACCAGCAGTACTACTGCAGCATTGGCTATGGGTGATGCACTGGCTATCGCCCTGATGCAGGTACGCCACTTCAAGCCTCGTGACTTTGCACAGTTCCATCCTGGTGGAGAATTAGGCAAACGACTGCTGACCACAGCAGAAGATGTGATGCGCAGCGATGATATGCCTATCATTCCTAAGGAAATGCACCTGGGCGAGGCTATCATCCACGTAAGCAAGGGCAAACTGGGATTGGGTATCTCATTGGATGAAGACAACCACGTTATCGGACTTATTACCGATGGTGATATCCGACGCGCCATGGAGAAATGGCAGGCAGAATTCTTTAACAAGACTGTAAGCGACATCATGACCACCACTCCGAAAATGGTGACTCCGAAGACGAAGATTTCGGAGATTCAGCGCATCATGCACAAGTATAAGGTGCATACGGTACTGGTTGTAGACAAGGATAATCATTTAAAGGGCATTGTAGATCACTATGCCTGCATGGTGTGATTTTAATTAACAATTTATAATTAATAATTTATAGCAAATAGATTATTAGGAGTTGACATGAGACTCAGAGAGATAATAACAACGATAACACTGATGCTTGCCAGTTCGCTGTGCAGCGCACAGACCAGCGATTCATTGATCGTTAATCAGCTTCGTGGGAAAGGAGTCAGCTTTTCTCACGATAATTCAGTAACCCTACTGATGAATGGTCAGGAAAAGTTTGATGATATGTTCCAGGCAATCCGACAGGCTAAACATAGTGTACACCTGGAATACTTTAACTTTCGCAACGACAGCATCGCCTCCCTCCTCTTCGACCTGCTAGCTCAGAAAGTCAAGGAGGGTGTGAAGGTGAGAGCCTTATATGATGGTTTCGGAAACTCTTCCAACAATAAGCCTCTGCGAAAGAGACATCTCAAGAAAATCCGTGCCAACGGTATAGAGATTTATGAATACAAGCCCCTGAAGTTTCCATGGGTACATGCAATTTTCAACCGTGATCACCGTAAAATCGTTGTCATCGACGGGCAGATTGCCTACACAGGCGGTATGAACGTTGCCGACTATTATATAAAAGGTACGAAGGTTGTAGGAGAATGGCACGATATGCACTGTCGCATCGACGGAAGCGAGGTGAATACCCTACAGAAGATATTCCTCAAGATGTGGAACAAGGTGAGCGGACAGAATGTGCACAGCACTGAGTTCTGGAGATATAAGAAGAAGGATTATCTGGTAGAGAATCTCAAGCCAGATACGACAGCAACAGCCTACAGAAAGATGGTCGGCATCATCAACCGCGAACCGCATATTACAAAGGATATCATCCGATATTTCTATGTGAATGCCATCAATGATGCACAGGACAGCATCAAGATCATCAGCCCCTACTTTACCTTGAGTCATAAACTCAAAAAGGCATTGAAGAATGCTGTGAAAAGAGGAGTAAAGGTAGAAATCATGCTCTCTACCAAGAGCGACATTCCGCTGACTCCTGACTGTGGTTTCTATAATGCGCACAAGCTGATGAAGGCAGGATGCAATGTTTGGATGTATACGCCGGGCTTCCACCATACCAAGATTATCATGGTAGACGGCAAGTTCTGTACCGTGGGCAGTGCCAATCTCAATGCCCGAAGCCTGCGCTGGGACTATGAAGAGAATGCAGTGATTGTGGATTCTTGTACTACACAACAACTGGTACAGCTCTTTGATGGGGAAAAGAAAGACAGTTTCTTACTCAATGAGAAGAACTGGAGAGAATGGCGTACGGGCTGGCAAAGATTCAAAGGATGGTTTGCCGCAAAGGTACTCACTCCATTCTTGTAAAAACAAGATATAAGTATAACCCAACTTTCACTAGCAGAAGTAAAATAAACAGAGATGAATGAAGAAATGATGAAAGCCATGGCTGGCAAACAGATGCCAGAAATGGCAATAGTAGAGAGCAATACACTCGCCGCAATGGGACTCAGACAACTGCTTGAGTCGGTGATGCCCATGATGAAAATCTCGACCTTCGGTTCGTTCCGTCAGTACGAGGCAAACAATCCAGACCACTTTGTTCATAGCTTTGTATCTATGCACATTGTACTGGAACACCGTTACTTCTTCACACAGGGCAACAGGAACCGCCATGTGATCGTTCTAACACCCAGCAACGATCCCAATTCGCAACTTGCAGAATTTCATTGTCTCTGCGTCAATATACCAGAAGGATACCTGATAAAAGAGCTTCTCAACCTGCAGCATTCCGGTCACCCTCATGGCGAACATATCCCTGCCATGCCCCCTGTCACTCAGGAAAAAGTTCTGTCGGATAGAGAAATAGAGGTATTATCTCTGGTAGCACAAGGGAAAATCAACAAAGAGATAGCCGACCAACTCTGTATCGGACTGACTACTGTGATTACCCATCGCAAGAAAATACAGGAAAAACTGGGATTAAAAAGTGTGTCTTCACTCACCATTTATGCTGTGATGCATGGTTTTGTTGACATCAATATGATCTAGCCTTCACCATAAATAGTGATGCAGAATCATCACATACCTAAATATAATGATAGCGCCTTCCCCTCATGTGAGAGGAAGGCGCTATCATTTTAGAAAAAAATAACATTATTTAAACTGATATTCCACAGATAAACTACAGCTTTACAGAAGAAATATCAACCAAATTGTTCACGATGGCATAAATTGTAAGACCTGCAGGAGAGTGAATCTGAAGCTTTCGGGCGATGTTTCTGCGATGCGTAATGACCGTATTGATAGAGATAAACAGGTGGTCAGCAATCTCCTTGTTGGTCATTCCCTGAACCAAAGCAACAATCACATCTTTCTCACGGTCGCTCAACTGTTCGTCACTCATCGGAGTCTGATTAATCATGCTCGAAATCTTGGCACTCACATCATTCTGCTTCAGTTTACGCTCTGCATTTCTTACTGCAGGAATAAAGATTTCTTCCTCTACCTCAGAGTGATGGGTGAGCCATTCCTCATTATTATATATATCATAAAGAGTGGCGCTGAGCTGATTATTATGCAAGCCATCAGAAGGCAAATACTTGATGATGATGCTCTTCAACTCTTTTAACTTCATATCTACCTGAGCATGGTGCTTCGAGAAGGTTTCTATATCAAAGTTTGCATTGGCATTACCATCGATAAGTGCCTGAACATAAGGGAATACCATCTTTTCCTCATACTTCATGTGATTGGTGATGCTATGGGCATAGTCATCATAAAGCTTGAGGATAAGGCGTGCCAGATTATCCTTTTCATCCAGCGCTTCAACCAGTTCCTTGCGGATAAAAGGTAACTGGAAATCTATGTAGTAGGCATGCGATGCCTTGAGGTAATGCAATAGGGTCGGCAGCGACAGGCGGTCAGCATTGTCATACTCCTTGTAACCATTAATTGTAAGGTTTACCACAGCCAGGAATGTATAGGTATCTACGTTCTGCTCGTCGCAAACCTCACGCACAGTCTTGTCGCCAAAGCCCAGGTTGATGCCAAAGCTACCGAGGCTCTGCAAGATGTTGTAATTGTCTCTAATGATGCTGATCATCTTGTCGTCAGCTTCATACATCTTCTGATTTTTCATCTTCTTTTATCCTTAAATGAAAACATCCTTGTATCAAGAACATTCATAATGTTTCTATTTCGGTTGCAAATATACAAAAAAGTTTCGAAACTCGCAATACCTAGAAATGGGGATGCGCCAGTTTACCGATTTTTAGGTATTGCAAGATATTTTAAAACTCCGTACCTTTGCACCCGAAATCGAGAAAGAGCGCAGTGATGATTGCCACTCCCGAGCGGCAGAGCTGCGTAATTCCTTATTAAGCTATAGGGCTTTAAGGAGATACTAGGCCTCTTAAGTATCGAGACCGCAAGCAGATATCTGCGCTCTTTTCTTTATTATATTAAGGATAATACGATAACAATAAATTCAAAATAATAAAGATGAACAGTTTAAGAATTGGATTGATGTCAGCTGCCCTGGTTGCCGGTTTGGCAACGGCAAGTGCACAAACTGTGGCTGCCGACAGCGTGATGCAGCACGTGAATGGCAAGCGCCTCAGCGTAGGTGGTTATGGCGAGGTTGCCATGAGCCGCAATTTCTATAGCGACGCAGGTAACCGTTACTCTAACGCTAATGCTTACAAGAACGCTCCTTCACATGGTCGTTTCGACATTCCTCATGCAGTCATCTACTTGGGTTACGACTTCGGTAAGGGTTGGACCATGGGTACTGAGATTGAGTTTGAGCACGGTGGTACAGGTTCTTCTATCGAATATGAGGCAGAAGAGGCTATTGAGTACGAGCAGGAACAGGAGAAAGGTGGCGAAGTTGAACTGGAGCAGTTCTGGATTCAGAAATCTTTCGGTCATTTTGCCAACATCAAGATGGGTCATATCGTTGTGCCTGTTGGTTTGACCAATGCTTATCATGAGCCATTGAACTTCTTCACTGTTTATCGTCCAGAGGGTGAGAACACCATTCTCCCTTGCACTTGGCATCAGACAGGTTTGAGTTTCTGGGGTAAGTCTGGCGACTTCCGTTACGAGGCTCAGTTCTTGGCAGGTTTGAACGCATACAAGTTTAGCCGTAGCAACTGGATTCAGGGGGGTACACAGAGCCCTTATGAATTTGAGGTAGCCAACAAGTATGGTGCAGCACTACGTGTAGACAACTATACTATCCCTGGTCTTCGCATCGGTTTGAGCGGTTACTACGGACAAGCCATGAGCAACACCACTCCTTACGATGCTGTGTATAAAGATATCAAGGGAAATGTATATGTAGGCGCTATTGACTTTACCTATAATAAATACAACTGGATTGTACGTGGTAATGTGGACTATGGCTACGTAAGTGATGCAGACAAGATTTCCGACCACACTTACCCAGGCACCGCATTGGTAAAACCAAATGAGTCTGGCAAGAACAAGTACTTCGGTAGTCATGCTGTAGCAACCATGATAGAGGCAGGATACAATGTGTTCTCACAGATTCCATCTCTACGAAAGAACAACCAGAAGCTCTATGTATTCGGTCACTATGAGTACTATGACTCATCTGTACACAACACTACATCAAAGTGGACCAACAAGAAGATTCTCGCAGCTGGTATCAACTACTATCCTATGAAGCAAATCAGCGTAAAGGCAGAGTACAACCATCGCTTCTTGAACTCAAAGTACAACGATGAGCCTGCTATCAACATTGGTATTGCATACGAGGGATTCTTCCTCTAAAGCATGGACTAGGAAACATTAAAAATAAACAATAAAATCAAAACACAAAATGAAAAAAACATTCAAAAACGTCATGATGCTCGTAGCAACCATGACACTTTCATTGGGTTTCGCTTCATGTAGTGATGACAATGATGGTCCATCAACAGGTAACGACATCGTCCCTTCAGCAGAACTTTCTGCTGTAGCTAACACTTATGTGAACGATGTAGTTTATCCAACATACCAAGCCTTGCGTGACAACTGCAAGACCTTGCATGAGGCTTGCGCCAAGCTTTACACCAATGCAAAGGCTGGCAACTTGACTAACGCAGATGTTGAGGCTGCTTGCGAAGCATTCAAGAACGCACGTCTTCAGTGGGAGCGCAGCGAGGCATTTCTCTATGGTGCTGCTACCGACCACGAAATCGACCCACACATCGACTCATGGCCTTTGGACCACGACCAGTTGGAACAGGCTTTGACTGATGCTAACGTTATGTCAGGCATCAAGGGTCAAGGTTCTCAATATGTTTTCACAAACAATGGCAAATTCAACTCTGTATTGGGTTTCCACGGACTTGAGTTCGTACTCTTCCGCAATGGTGCCGCTCGTACAGCAGCCGACTTCGCTGCTAACGACACAGAGGCAGGCATGACAACAGTTGCCGGTATCGACGAACTTGCATTCGCTGACGCTGTTTCTAGCGACATCTACAACATGACAACTTTGCTCCACTATGGTTGGACACAAGACAACACTGATTACTCTTGGATTAACAGCAACTGCAAGTGGGTATTGAACGTAGCAGATAACAACGAGGAAGAAAACACTCACACTGGTGGTAAGAATGGACTCTGCTCTGCTGGTATCGGTTATGGTGCTTGGTTGCTCAAGGGTGCTACCCAGGATGGTTGGTTCACAACATGGCAGGAAACATTGGAGAATGCATGCGTAGCTGGTTGCTCTGGCATCTGCCAAGAGGTTTACACTCAGAAATTGGGTCAGGCTTTCCGTGTAGCTTCTGGTCAGGGTGGCACTACTGAAGATGGTGAGAAGGAGTCAAGAGACTACATCGAGTCTCCTTACAGCAAGCGTTCATACATCGACTACCAGGACAACATCTATTCTATTAAGAATTCTCTCTATGGCACTCGTGACGTTACAGCCACAACTCCTGTAACCAACTCTATGATGAACATCATGAAGAAGTACAACTACAGTGGCTACAACGACATCAACACTGCCCTCAATGAGGCTATCGCAGCATTGGAGACTGCCAAGAACAGCAGTTCATTCGTTGCTGATATCGCAGCTATCGAAAAAGCATACAAGAATGGCACTATCAATAGCGAGGCAGCCTATACACGTGTGAAGACTTGCATCGACAAGATCAACAATCTCGATGACGAGTTGAACAAGGCAGGTGCTTGGTTCCGTAAGATTCGTGCTTCTAAATAAGCCATTCCATATCTTAGGAAAATAAGAATATAATACAAAACGTAGCCTCTTCTGATTCCTGCAAAGAAAAAGGAGGGCTACGTATTGTCACGTTTACAAAGTACATTACAAAAATACATTATGAAAAAGAATTATGCATGGATGTCAATGGCTCTTGCCATGGCACTCACATCCGTAAGTTGCTCCGATGACAAGGACATTGAAATCGTGGAGACAGATGCCAACTACGTAGGACAGGATGTTGGTAATTTCTCTGCCGATGAATGGTATCCAGGTGGCAAACTAGGAACCACCGAGAACACAACAGCGAGCTGTTATAGCGACCAGACTCCTTATGTTGACAACCATAAAGATTTATTTGACGCTTTTTTCCAAGGTGAACAGATGTTTGAGCGTCAATACACACTCAACACTGGTGCTTTCAAGGGACTCGGTCCTGCTTCCGTCCGCACATCTTGCATCGATTGCCACCCAGAGTATGGTCACGGCAAACGTATGAACCAATTCGAGACTCGCTATAGCAATGGTAATGGTTATTTGCTCGTAGTTTATCACCCACTTGATGGTGCCAACAGCAATGATGGTGGCTATGTAGCCGAAGTAACAGGTATGCCTCAGACACAAGCCGCTTCTCCATTCAAAGCTCCTATCGACGAGAGCATGATTAACCTTCAATGGCCACACATCAGCAAGATGGAAACAGACGAGATTCCAGCCATGCAGTTCCCTGATGGTGAGAAGTTCGACCTTATCTATCCTGAGATTTCTATTCCTAAGGGCGCATTCCGCACCTCTCCTACCCCATACGAGACAGGAAACGGTGCTGTAGCTTGCCGCTTGGAGTCAACCATCGGTATCGGCGGTACAGGCTTGATTGATGCCATCCCTAACGAGGCCATCAAGGCCCAGTATGCCGCAGAGGCTGCTTACTTCAAGAAGGCTGGTCTTACCGTATCAGACTATATCAACCCTAGCATGTGGGATGCAGAGGCTAATGATTTCGCATCAGGTGCATTCTATACCACATTCGGTCGTGACGCAGCCAAAAAGAGCAAAGATGGTACAAAAGACAGTCGCACACAGAATGTAACAGGTGGTGTTCATGCAGATGGTACTCCATTCGACCCTAGCACAACAGACCTCAACAAGAAGATAGTGAAGCGTTATACATACGCTTTGACCCGTGGTTCTTTGCAAGACGGTCCTGGTGCCAATGCTATTTGGAATATCACCAACGTAACTCGCCCAGACCGTCCTTTGCTCTACACCACTGAAGCTTGGGCTCAAAAGATGTCCGAGGACACTGAAGTTATTGCAGCCATCAAGAAAGATCCAAGTTCTCCTTACTACGCAGATGGTACGGACGAAGGTATCAAGAATGCAGTAAGAGTTCTGTTGGATCCTTATACCAATCAGTTCGACAACAACATCCACCCATTCACAGCAGAGCAGAGCATGGATGACTACTATGCTTTCATGGTATGGCATCGTGGTCTCGCCATCCCTCGTGCTCGTAACTTGAACGACCCACAGGTTCAACAGGGTAAGAAGCTCTTCATGGAATGGGGTTGTGCTAACTGCCACAAGCCATCTTGGAAGACAGGCGACGACAACTACATCACCTCTAAGTATATCGCTGACAAACCATTGCCACGCTATCAGAACCAGACTATCTATCCATATTCAGACTTGATTCAGCACAAGCTCTATATGAAGAACGACATCCATGGTTCTTGGTGCCGAACCACTCCACTTTGGGGTCGTGGCTTGTCATTGCTCAACACAGGTGCCGAGGATCGCTTGCACGACTGCCGTGCCCGCAACGAGGTGGAAGCCATCATGTGGCACTGCTACAGCAAGAAGAGTCATGCCTATCATTCAGCCATGAACTTCTACAAAGCATCGAAGAGCGATCGTGATGCAGTGGTTAAGTTCCTGCGTTCTATCTAATCATAAGATATTACAAGAAGAAACAAAAATAAGAAAAGCTGCCAGGCTATCAAAAGCATTTGGCAGCTTTTTTTATCAGAACCTCTAAATATACGTATAAAATCTTGCTTGTCTCCGAATAATATCGTAATTTTGCAGCTGAAATTCTATCAAGATTCCAACTAAGTATGGTTAAAAAGATTATATTCATTCTTTACATCCTTGTGCTCGTATGCATGGCAGCCGCCACCATCGTGGAGAAAAGCCAGGGCACGGATTATGCCCATACCCACTACTATGGGGCATGGTGGTTCATTCTTATCTGGGCAGTACTTGCTGCCCTCGGTGCTTTCTACATCATCAAAAGAAAAGTGAAGTGCGCTTCTACATTGGCACTCCATCTCTCCTTCATCATCATCCTTGCCGGGGCATTGCTCACACATATATCGGCTAAACGGGGTATGATTCATCTGCGCATCGGTCAGCCTACAGATACTTATATGGCTCAGGATGAAGAGCAGGGTATGAAGGAAGAGAAACTCCCTTTCTCGCTCTGCCTGCAGAAGTTTGAAGCAAAGATGCACGATGGAACCAACGCCGTGGCTGACTATTCTTCAAAATTCACCGTAATAGACGGAGATGATAAGAGCGAAGGCGAAGTTTCGATGAACAACATATATTCCCACCGGTCTTACCGTCTTTATCAGTCATCTTACGATGAAGACGGCAAGGGAAGCGTGCTCGCTATCAATGCCGATCCATACGGCATACCAGTCACCTATACTGGCTATGCGCTGCTCTTCATTTCCCTCGTATGGATGCTCTTCGACCCTAAGGGCGGTTATCGCAAACTACTGAAGAGTCCTTTGCTCAAGAAGGGAGCCTTGATAACAGCACTCATCCTCAGCATGGGCAATATACAGACACTGCATGCAGAATCTGCAACAGGCAATCTCCAAAATACTGTATTGCCAAAGGAAACTGCAGAGAAGTTTGGCGAGCTTCATATTCTCTACAACGACCGCATCTGTCCGGTACAGACCTTTGCCCTCGATTTCTGCAAGAAGATATATGGAGCCAGGAGCTATCAGGGATTGACTGCAGAACAGGTACTCTCTGGTTGGGTATTCTATGGAAATACTTGGGCAAACGAGCCTTTCATCAAGATCAAGAGCGGAGAAATGAAAACAGCGATGAATCTGCCTGACTATGCTTCGCTCAATACTTTCTTCAATCGTGAAATGGGTGGCTATACCATCGGACAGTATGTTCAGGAATACTACAATGGGCAGCAGGACAAGTTCCATCAGCAAGCCGCCGATATCGATGGCAAGATACAAATCATCATGGAGTTGCGAGAAGGTATCTCATTGAAAGTTCTTCCTTACACCTTCACCAAGAATGTGAAGGCTACCAAGGATCATTCATTCATCAAGGCTGGCACTACCACGTGGTTTTCACCTGTAGATAAGTTGCCACAGGCCGTGGAGCACCAGCATGCGCTCTATATCAGGAATGTATTCTCTCTGCTGAATGGTGATGTAAAGGCAGGCAATACGAGCCGTGTAAACGAGTTCTTCGTCAAGATGAAGAAATATCAGGAGGTTAGTAGCGGTAATTCGCTGCCAACAGCTACACAGTATAAGGCAGAACGCATCAATAATGCCTTTCCTTTTGCCACCATTCTCTTCATGGCAAACCTCACATTGGGCTTCATTGCCCTCTTCTACACCATCTATCGCATGACGAAGAAGAGAGAAATCAAGGTATTGAACATCGCTTTGCCTATCCTGCTTGGCGTATCCTTCCTTGCCTTAACCTTCGGATTGGCATTAAGATGGATTATCAGCGGCAACGTACCTATGTCTAACGGATATGAAAGTATGCTGACTGTAGCCTGGTTCGTGATGCTTATCAGTATTCTGATGCAGTTGCGCATCCGCATCGTGATGGTATTCGGCTTCCTGATTTCAGGATTCTTCCTTCTGGTAAGCCATATCAACCAGATGGATCCTGCTATCGGACAGATGATGCCGGTATTGAACAGTCCGTTACTCAGCATCCATGTCAGCATCATCATGATGAGCTATGCACTGCTATCCTTGACTTTCATCTGCGGCATCATGGGCATCTGCATGCGCTCTCATGGCGACGAACTGCGGGATTTAAGCCGTCTCTTCCTCTACCCTGCCCTCACCACGATGGGGTTCGGCATCTTCATCGGAGCCATCTGGGCTAACGTGAGCTGGGGTAATTACTGGAGTTGGGATAGCAAGGAGACATGGGCGCTCATCACCTTTATGATTTATGCCGTAGTAGTGCATACGCAGAGTCTACCGGTTTTCCGCAAGCCGCTGGTGTATCACATCTACATCACCCTGGCATTCATGAGCATTGCCATGACCTACTTCGGTGTGAACTATTTCCTCACGGGCATGCACTCGTATGCATAACCCATCAGAAGACAGAATATATTTAGTCTTAAGGTAAAATTTATTTTCCCTTAAGGCTAATTTTATTTTCCCTTAAGGATAAATATATGATGGTGTTGACATCAATCTAATCAAGAAGTATTCCGGACTAACCCAGAAACAGATAGAAAAAATCCGTTCCCCCACACTCTTTTTATGTTTTTTTAATATCCTACGGTCACAATTGTTACCTTAGGATTATTTTTAAAGCCGTAATTTTGCAGCCGGAAACCAGGAATGGCAGATTGCCGCCTGGAAGAAAACATTAAAATAACTCATTAATTTATAGCAATATGGCAGAAAACAAGATGTTCTGTTTCCAGTGTCAGGAAACAGCTAAGGGTACAGGCTGTACCATCAAGGGTGTTTGCGGTAAGGAGGCTACAACCTCCAAGTGGCAGGATCTGCTGCTCAGCGTGGTTCGTGGCATAGGAACCATACAGCATAGCATAGGCAAAGAGCCGACACCAGAGGTAACCCGTTTCCTCACGGATGCACTCTTCGCCACCATTACCAACGCCAACTTCAACGACCAGGATATCCTACAAAAGGTAGATAAGGGCATCGTACTGAAGAAACAGCTGCTGCAAAAGGCAGCAAGCATGAATATCCACCTCCCTGCCTATCAGGAGGTAACCTGGGGTGGCGAGAAGACAGACTATGAGGCAGAGGGCGCCCGTGAATCCGTGCTCCGCCACGAGAATGCAGATATCCGCTCGCTCAAGGAACTCACCATGCTTGGTCTGAAGGGTATGGCGGCATACTACGAGCACGCAGCCCATCTGGGAGAAGAGAACAGCGAGATCATCAGTTTCATGTGCCGTGCACTCGCCACCATCAGTAACCCTGATGCTGATATGAACACGCTGCTGGGCGTGGTACTCAAAACAGGAAAGTACGGCGTGGATGTGATGGCACTCCTCGACAAGGCCAACACCCAGGCATACGGCAATCCGGAACTCACCCGGGTGAACATCGGCACAGGCAACAATCCGGGCATCCTCATCTCCGGTCACGACCTGAAGGATATCGAAGATCTCCTCATCCAGACCGAAGGCACGGGCATCGACGTCTATACCCATGGCGAGATGCTTCCTGCCCACTACTATCCGCAGCTCAAGAAGTACAAGCATCTGGTGGGCAACTACGGCAATGCGTGGTGGAAACAGAAGGAGGAATTCGAGAGCTTCAACGGTCCTGTAGTCTTCACCACCAACTGCATCGTACCGCCATCGCCATCGGCAGGCTACAGGAACCGCGTCTTCACCACCAACTCTACCGGTTTCCCTGGCTGGAAGCATATCCAGGCGGGTGCCGACGGCCACAAGGACTTCTCCGAGGTGATTGCGCTTGCCAAGACCTGCCAGCCACCTAGGGAGATAGAGACAGGCGAGATCATCGGCGGTTTTGCGCATGCTCAGGTCTTTGCCCTGGCAGACAAGATAGTAGAAGCTGTAAAGAGCGGAGCCATCCGCAAGTTTGTGGTGATGAGTGGCTGCGATGGCAGAATGAAGAGCCGCAACTACTACGAGGAGTTTGCCAAGACGCTGCCTCAGGATGTAGTGATACTCACCAGCGGCTGTGCCAAGTTCAAGTACAACAAGCTCAATCTGGGCGATATCAACGGCATTCCTCGTGTGCTGGATGCCGGTCAGTGCAACGACTCCTATTCCTGGGCGGTTGTGGCATTGAAGCTGAAGGAGATCTTTGGAGCCAGCGACATCAATGACCTTCCTATCTTCTTCAATATTGCCTGGTACGAGCAGAAGGCTGTCATCGTACTTCTTGCCCTGCTGCATCTGGGCGTAAAGAATATCCATCTGGGTCCTACGCTCCCAGCCTTCTGTTCACCAACCGTACTGAAGGTTCTGGTAGATACCTTTGGCATTGCCGGAAACGGAACGGTAGAAGAGGACATCAAAAAATATATAGGATAAGAACTGCAGCTACAGAGTTAAGGGAGAATTTGCAGCCGTTAGACAACGTCCATGCCGAGCATACAACAATAAAGGGAGATTTCTTGGCGAAATCTCCCTTTATCTATTGCTAAAAGCAGCTATAATTTCTTTATTTCATCTAATGACAACTGGGTTGCTGCTGCCACTTGCTCGGCAGACAAGCCCATTGCAAGAAGACGACAGGCTGTGGCCTTCTTCTCATCTTTGGCTCCTTCGGCACGACCTTCTTCTCGACCTTCTTCTCGACCTTCTTCTCTACCATCGGCAAGACCTTTCTGCCAGCCATCATCATAACCCGTCTTGATAACGCTGCGCTGATAGCGCAGATTCTCCATGTGACGGACATAATCATTCTTTTCCGCTACGGTCAACTTATCTATATCCAGGCATTTGCGGGCATCTGCCAAACCTGGGGCCTGGGCTGCCTCGCTGATCTCGCCGGTCTTGAGAAACTCGATCCATTCATCCAGATTGTTCACCGCCAACTTATCAAAGTTGTTCACGCAGAGCAGATAATACTCCGGGAATATGTCTCCGGCTTCGCGATTAGTCTTGCGCCCCTGAGGGATTTCATCACCGAAGAAGAGTTCACTCTGTCGGTTGGAGAGTTTCAGGACATCATTCGGCTGATGCAGTCCCTGGAACATCGTCTTGCCATGATATACATAATCCTTAGCCTGTCCCAATGTGAAATACACGATATTGATGGAATATACCTTGCGCACTTTGTCGTAATCATCGCCCAGACTGATATTGTCTGTGATGACCTTGGAAACTCCATAGAGCATACGGTGGAAATAGGTATGTTCACGGGTATTCTGTATCTCGAAGATGATGAATTCTCCCTTCTCATTTTCTGCCAGGATATCCACTCTGTTGAATTTATCATTCTCGGTCTGCTGATTGCTCTCACTATCCAGGAATCGGTTGATCTTGAATTTCTCGTTCAGCAGCGAACACATAAAGCCTTCCAGCACGGCATAGTTTGCCTTGTTGCGAAGCAGGCGCTTCATCGCCCAGTCAAATCTGATATAATTTGCCATATTCTTCCTCCATTTATTAATATTCAGTTGCAAAGTTACGACTTTATTTTAAGACACCAAAGTTTTTTCGTATTTTTCTTGCTTATTACCAGAACTTTAGCTAGTAAGATTCCACTCTTATAGGGCGTGCGGAGATTCTGCCTTCAAGATTCTAAATGGAGCAAACAATAAATCGGGGGAAAATGCGTTATTGAATATAAAACTTAAAAGTATGAAAGAATCAATATTCGTTACCTTGCAGAAATGCACAGTGTTTGAGGGGTTTACTCCAGAGGAAATCAGAGAGGCACTGTCGATGGTAAGCTACAGGATGGTGGAGCTTGCTGCCAGGGAAACCTATGTGCTGGCAGGAATGCCCTGCAGATATGCCGACATCATTGTCGAGGGGGAGATGATAGCCCGCATGTCGGGATTGTCGGGCAAGCAGGCCCAAATAGAGCGGCTGGGAGAATCGATGCTGATAGCCCCTGCCTATATCTTCGCACATCATAACGAGATGCCCGTAAGCGTGGAGACAAGCAAGAAGACTACCCTCCTGCGCATGAGGCCTTCGGAACTGAAACTGCTGATAGATACCGACGAACGCATACGCTGGAACTTTATCCAGCACCTGTCAAGGATAGATATCTTCCTTTCGCAGAAAATGCGCATGCTCTCCCTTTTCTCCGTCAAGGAGAAGGTGGCGCAATACCTCATCAAGATGGCTACCGAACAGCAGAGCAGAACCATCCGACTGGATGTCAGCCGCCAGGAAATGGCGGATATCTTCGGTATCCAGAAGTTCTCGCTCCTCCGCTGCCTCTCCGAATTCGAGGAGAAGGGTGCCATCAGGATTGAGGGCAAGACCATCACCATACTCAACTCGGATGAAATGAAATAAGAAGCAAGAATGAACATTGCAGACTACATCCTGGTTGCTGGGGATAACATATCCCCAGAGCATAAAGAGGTTAGGACATTTATTAGCGGCGGATTGTAAATCCGCCGGAACGCCTAACGGAGGAAAGGGCATATCCAACGCTACGAAATTACCTTAATATATATGTGAAACAAGACGATTATGAGAAAAAACTGCCTTAAAATTTGGAGGTTACAAATATTCAGCGTATCTTTGCATAAGATTTGCGGCACTCGGCAATTTGAAAGCAAGCTTTCATTGCACTCGCTGGCAAAATCTTTGCATAAGATTTAAAAAGAATGACGTATGAAACAGGTATAAGAAACATACATCAGCTTGCTGACCGACTTCGGTTTCAAGCGAATATTTGGAACGGCAATGAACAAGAATTTACTGATTTGCTTCCTCAACAGCTTGTTTAATGGCCGACAGGTTGTGAAGGACGTGTCATATCTGAATCCAGAGCACGTAGGAGGCAAGTAAGATGACATATCGTGATATCAAAAACTCTATTGATACGGCGAAGCAAGAAGGTAAGAATGAGAAAGCCTTGGAAATTGCTAAGAACATGCTTGCCGATGGTGTTGACATCAATCTAATCAAGAAGTATTCCGGTCTAACCCAGGAACAGATAGAAAAAATGAAATAACTAATAGAATAAAAAAAGAAAAAAATCAAGTTGGTTGGCTGGAGCATTCTGGGAATCGTGCTTATCGAAACAATAATCGCCATATCGTGCTTGTTCCTTCTGGATTCAAAGATTTTGAACTTCCCGACCATTCAGTACAGACAACAGATGCTTCACGTTTCTGGGCAGCTCCCCAAAATTAGTAACTGCCATTTACTAGATCTACCCCAGGAACAAATACAATAGGCTTCGATGGCAAATGAAGCCTATTACATTGACTAACGAAAGTAGTTTCATGCGCCCATGAAACTACTTTCGTTTTTTATTGCTTTTTCTACTATATTTTATACCATAAAAACGGAGCGCCAAAGACTGTAGCGGGCTTCGGGGTTCAACTGCTCCAACTGCTGGAAGACGGCTTGCATATCCGAACGGCGGGTAGTCTCTTCGTAAGGACACAACGCCTTCTGCTTAGTGAAATGCGACTCTTCTGCCACCTTACGGATATCCGCCTCATGCACCAGACAAAGGGGGCGGATAATGGTGAGCGGATAATGTTTTAAAGGAAGACTGGGCTGCATGGTGGAATGAGAACCCTCAAAGGTGATATTCATCAGCAGGGTAACGAGGATATCATCCATATGATGGCCCAAGGCTATCTTGTTAAAACCATTATTTACCGCAAACTCGAAGAGCGTCTTACGTCGGTTCCAGGCACAGAGGAAGCAACGGGTCTTACGGGGATCGGTGGATTCATCAAACGAACTATGAAGGATATGGAGCTTGATGCCATTCTCTGCACAGAAATCCTGCAGATAAGAGCGGTCGGTCTCGTAAGGAATGTTATCCATGATGATATGAGCCGCCTCCACTTCGATATGAGGTTTATAGATACGGGCACGCTGAGCCAGCAAACGGACCAGTTCCAGGGAATCCTTTCCACCACTCAAGGCTATAAGAATATGGTCACCATCTTCCAAAAGCCGGTAATCGACACATCCCTTATTGAATCGCTTTAATACTTTCTGTTCTGCTTTCATCATATTCTGAAAAGGGAAAAGAAAAGCCGCACCCTATAAACAGAGTACGGCTTTATCAAGATACATCTCTCTACCTTGCAGAAGAGAAACGACAATTTAAACTTCAAATATAATTCTATCTTACTTAGCGTAAGCTACACTACGAGTCTCACGAATCACAGTAATCTTAACCTGACCAGGATAAGTCATCTCATTCTGAATCTTGGTTGCGATTTCATCAGAAAGCTTGATGCTCTCTTCATCGTTCATCTTATCCGCACCAACGATGACACGGAGTTCACGACCTGCCTGGATAGCGTAAGTCTTGGTTACGCCAGGATAACTCATGGCGATAGCTTCAAGATCGTTCAAACGCTTGATATAAGCCTCTACAATCTCACGACGGGCACCAGGACGGGCACCAGAGATAGCATCACAAACCTGTACGATAGGAGCCAATAATGTGTTCATCTCCATCTCATCATGGTGAGCACCGATGGCATTGCAGATATCAGGTTTTTCCTTATACTTCTCTGCAATCTTGGCACCATACAATGCGTGTGGCAATTCACTCTCCTCATCAGGCACCTTACCAATATCGTGCAAAAGACCGGCACGCTTAGCCTTCTTAGGATTCAATCCCAATTCAGAAGCCATAACCGCACAGAGGTTAGCGGTTTCACGGGCATGCTGCAAGAGGTTCTGACCATAAGAAGAACGGTACTTCATCTTACCGATGATACGAATCAACTCTGGGTGCAGACCATGAATACCGAGGTCGATAGCTGTACGCTTACCAGTTTCGATAATTTCATTATCCAACTGTTTCTTCACCTTGGCTACCACCTCCTCGATACGGGCTGGGTGGATACGGCCGTCAGCAACCAACTGATGGAGAGCCAGACGGCAAACCTCACGACGAACAGGGTCGAAGGCTGAGATAACGATTGCCTCAGGAGTATCATCCACAACGATTTCTACACCAGTTGCTGCTTCCAGAGCACGGATATTGCGGCCTTCACGACCGATAATACGTCCCTTTACCTCATCATTATCGATATGGAAAACGCTAACAGAGTTCTCAATGGCTGTTTCTGTAGCAACACGCTGGATTGTCTGAATCACAATCTTCTTAGCCTGCTGGTTAGCATTGAGTTTGGCATCATCCATAATTTCGTTCACATAGCTTGCAGCATCGAGTTTAGCCTGATCTTTCAGACTCTCAATCAATCTCTGCTTAGCCTCCTCAGCGCTCAGACCAGAAAGTTCTTCCAGTTTAGCCTGCTCCTGTTTCTGCATCTTATCAAGTTCCTGCTGCTTTACAGACAAGAGTTTCTTCTCGTTGTCAACACGCTGCTGATACTGATCAATCTCCATCTTGCGTCGACCGAGGTCTTCCTGACGCTGATTGAGAGAAATCTCGCGCTGCTTCAACTTATTCTCATTCTGCTGGATGCGAGAATTACGCTGCTGCACTTCTTTTTCGAGTTCCGCCTTCTTGTTAAGGAATTTCTCCTTCACTTCCAAAAGCTTCTTCTCTTTTACTACTTCTGCCTCTTTGTTGGCAGCTTCTATCATTTCATTATATTTTCCCTTAATGACATAACGGAAAATGAAATACCCAGCAGCACCGCCGATAACAAGCGCCACCAAGGCTGCTATAATAGTTACTATCATTATATTATATATATGTTTATTAATATTCTTATTTCAAAGCGTCTTCAATCTCGGAGGTAAGCTTCTCAAGAATATCATCATAAGGTTTCGTATCATTCCGATCCGATTCCTTTTCATATCTCAATGCCACATCAATGAGCGCCATATACAGGATTTCCTTATCGCTCTTTCTGCCTTTGAAAATCTTGGTATATGAGTTTACAATATCATCTATCAGCTTAGCTGATTTACGATAATACTCCTCGTCTTCCCTAGGTATTCTTACCGAAAGATCTGTATCATAGACGTGTAACCGTATGAGTAATTTATCTTGTTCTGCCATCGTTCCGATTTTTACTTTTCACCCAATAGTGTGATACACTTATTGACATCTCTTATGAGCTTGGCGATGCGCTTCTGAGTAGCTTCCATATCATTGTCAGAAATCGTCATCATCTTTGCCATCTTCAAGCTGTCGTAATCACTCTGCGCTTGAGCCAACTTTTCCTCCAATGCCTTGATTTTGGCATCGCGCTCATCCACCATCGCATAGAGTTCAGCATTCTCCTGCTTGACCTCGTCAAACTTGAGAATCATCTGCCTTACTCTTGTGGCAAACGTATTAATTGTTTTCTCATTTGCACTCATGACTATTATTTTTGGCTACAAATTTAAGAGAATTATTTGAATAAAACAAATATTCTGCTATTTTTTTTCATTTTGGGCGCAACATTTGTTACTTTCCCATCTTTTGCTTTGCCTTTTCTACGTCTTCATCTGATGGACGTGGCTCTTTTTTGGCAAGCATCAATACCTGGAAGGTAAAGTCGGTTACCCATTGCTGGCTGAATGCCAAGCGCTTGTTGAACTGACGCAACTGAAGCACGGTTTTCAGCACACTGGCATCAGAGAAATCATTCTTAGTGAAGATATCTTCTACAGTTTTAGCAGTCAGCTTGTAAAGTGAATTCTTCATGAAGCTAGGCAAACGGAGTTTAAACTTCATCAAGTTGCCCATCAGCATCATCAGATCCTGTGTGAAGTTCTGGAACTGGATGAGATATACATTGACATCCTGCAGTTTGTGGCAGTTCTTACGGATACTGGAATCTATTTCCTTAAAGAAGGCATCATCCGTATCATAGATATTCTTCATCATTTTCTTCACCTGAACCTTTTCGCCAATACCCAGGCGATTGTTGACCGTCGGAACATGCAGACTTGTCTTGAAGACACGCAAGTCTGGCAACATGGCCAAATTGGTGATACCTAACTGAGAAGCAAGTGCAGCCTGAAAGTATACACGGACCAAGGTCATGTAATCTTCCATTCCACCTACCTTTTTATCGTCGTCCTTACGACCGAATAGTTTTGCAAAAATTCCCATTCCTTTATTATTTTATTTTCTATTTCTATTTAAATTGTTCTGCAAAAATACAATAAAATCAGTAAATACCCAAATCAAAGCGACGTTTTTTATATAAAAAGGTGCTTTTTTTATCAAAAAATGCATTTTTATGGCCTATGATTTCACTCATTCAACTTTTTTTAGTAACTTTGCCGCGTTTTAAAGATAAGACTATTCAACTTTATTATATTAGAAATAGAGAAGATATGAAAGGAATCGTATTAGCGGGAGGTTCGGGTACAAGACTTTACCCTATTACCAAAGGTATCAGTAAGCAATTGATACCAATTTTTGATAAGCCAATGATATACTACCCTGTTTCCGTGCTAATGTTGGCAGGAATCAAGGAGATTTTGATTATATCTACCCCATTCGACTTGCCTGGTTTCAAACGTCTGTTAGGCGACGGCAGCGAATTGGGTGTACACTTCGAATATGCAGAACAGCCATCACCCGATGGTCTGGCTCAAGCCTTCATCATTGGCGAGAAGTTTATCGGTAATGATACAGCCTGCCTGGTTTTGGGTGACAACATTTTCTATGGAGCCGGTTTTACGGGTTTACTCAAGGAAAGCGTAAAAGCTGCAGAAGAAGGACTGGCAAGCGTATTTGGCTATTATGTCAACGATCCGGAAAGATATGGTGTGGCAGAGTTTGATGAAAACGGCAACTGCCTGAGCATAGAAGAAAAACCGGAAATGCCTAAGAGCAACTATGCGGTTGTAGGACTCTATTTCTATCCAAACAGCGTGGTGCATGTGGCTAAAAACATCAAGCCTAGCGCAAGAGGTGAGCTGGAAATAACAACTGTAAACCAGTACTATCTGACAGAAAAGACTCTGAAGGTAAGAACTTTACAGCGCGGTTTCGCCTGGCTTGACACCGGTACCCACGATAGCCTTTCGGAAGCCAGTACCTTTATAGAAGTCATCGAAAAGAGACAGGGGCTGAAAGTGGCATGTCTGGAAGAAATCGCATTCAAACAAGGATGGATTGACAAAGAACAGTTGCTGAAACTTGCCCAACCGATGCTCAAAAACGGTTATGGACAGTATCTGAAAGAACTAGCGGCAAGCAGATAGCACAGATTCTATCATTTATCTTATACGAATATAAAAAGGTGTAAACACAATAGAATATAAAATAATGGAAGAAACAAAGAACTTAGAATTGGGAAGTGGACAAGAGCAAGAAGAGAAGTCAGCTATTGACTTCCAATTGATTTACTCTACACTTATCCTTAACTGGAAATGGTTCGTTCTCTCACTCATTGTATGTTTTGGAATGGGGTATCTCTACTTGCGCTATACAAGACCTCAATATCAGGCTACAGCAAAGTTGTTGATTAAGGATGACGACCAGAACAAGAGCAGCGGTATGGGTAACAGCATGATTCAAAATGCTACAAACCTCGGTTTTATTTCAAACTCAAACGGTATAGACAATGAGATTGAAATCCTTTCTGCACAAGACTTGGCCACTCAAGCTGTAATAGACATGAAGTGTTATGTGAACTATTATCACAAAGGCACATTCAAGGATCAGCTGGTTTACAAAGAGCAGGAAGTCAACGTAGATTTAGACCTGGCTCATCTCAAGAAACTGAATGCTCCTATCAAACTCAAAATTGAGAAAGACGGCAACCAGTATTTGGTTACAGGTTCATACTATATTCCTGTTGATGCATTCTCATCTCAGAAGGAGCCTGTAAAAATCGAAAAAACTTTAGCAAGTTTACCAGCAAGCATCAACACCCGCGTCGGAACGCTCAGTTTCACAAAGAATGGCAATTTCAAGTTAAAGGACGGAGAAAGTCTGAAGGCTATCATTGTTTCTCCAGATATGGCGGCTTCAGGCTATGCTAAAGCATTGGCAGTCAGCCAGACTTCCAAGACGACAACTATTGCCGAACTTGTATTGAAAGACGAAGATCCTCAGCGCAGTATCGACTACCTGAATACATTGATAAAGGTATATAACCGCCAGGCAAACGAGGACAAGAATGAAATTTCTTTCCGCACAGAACAGTTCATCAACCAGCGTCTGGAGAAGATCAACAACGAACTGGGCAATACAGAAGGCCAGCTCGAAAGCTACAAGAAGCGTAACAATGTTGTAGAGATGAAGCTCAACGCAACAGCTGCCATCGCTAACTCAGACACATACGCACAGAAACTCCAGGAGGCTAACACACAGGTTGAACTTCTGAATGAGCTTGGCAAATACATGAACGAACCTGGCAACAGATATCAGCCTATCCCATCAAACGTAGGTCTGACTGATGAAAGTTCAACAGAGTTGATTAACGAATACAACAAGATAGCTCTGAACCGCAATCAGATGTTGCATTCTGCCAGTGAGAATTCTCCAACCGTTACACCATTGTCAGCCCAGTTGGATGACCTTACAAAATCTATCAAGCGTGCCATGCGCCAGGCTAAGCTGGGTATGGAAATCCAGCGTAACAGCATTGCCAAACAAGCTGCCATGTATGCTAGTCAGATAGGTAACTCGCCAGAGCAAGAGCGAGTTCTTACGCAGATTGGTCGCCAGCAGGAAGTAAAATCTGGTCTTTACCTGATGCTTCTTCAGAAACGTGAGGAAAACTCCATATCGCTAGCAGCAACGGCAGACAAGGGTAAGGTTATCGATGCTCCTTCATTGGAAGGAAAGGTTAGTCCTAAGAGTCCTATCATTATGTTGATAGCACTGGTACTGGGTATTGCAATCCCTGCCGGCATCCTCTTCCTGAGAGAATTCTTCAAGTACAAGATTGAGGGACATGAAGACGTGATAAAACTCACTCAGATACCTGTCATTGCCGATATTCCTGTGGCAAGCGACGCTGCCAAGAAGGAAGGAAAGGCTGACATTGTAGTTCACCAGAATGTAAACAACCTGATGGAGGAGATTTTTCGTGGCCTGCGTACCAATATTCAGTTTATGCTGAAAGAAGGTGAGAAGGTGATGATGTTTACCTCTTCTACATCAGGTGAAGGTAAAACATTCGTGGCATCCAATATCGGTATCTCGCTCGCCTTGCTGGGCAAGAAGGTTATCATGGTAGGTCTGGATATCCGCAAGCCACGTCTGGCAGAGCTTTTCGAGATTGACAACCACCATAATGGTATCACCAATCTGATTATACACGACCATAATACTTGGGATGACATTCAGAAACAGATTCTCTCTTCGGGTGTCAACAGTAAACTCGACCTCCTTATGGCTGGTCCTGTTCCTCCTAACCCAGGAGAGTTAGTAACCAGAGCAAGCCTTGATGACATTATCAGTCAGTTGAAGGAACATTACGACTATGTTATCCTCGATACGGCTCCTATAGGTCTTGTAAACGACAGTTTGCAGCTTGGACGTCTGGCTAATCTCTGTGTATACGTCTGCCGCGCAGATTATACTCCAAAGGCTAGTTTCGGCATGATCAATGGTTTGAAAGCCGAGAATAAATTGCCTAATATGTGCTTAGTACTTAATGCTGTAGACCTCTCTAAGAAGAAGCACAGTTTCTACTATGGTGTAGGTAAGTATGGCAAGTACGGCAAATATGGAAACTATGGATCTTATGGCTCATACGGCAAATATGGCAAATATGGAACTTATGGTCAGTATGGCAGCTATGGTAACTACAGCAACAGCCACTATGGCAATGCCAACGACAACAGTATCAAGAAGTAATCAAGAACATACATACAACAAAGAAAAGAGTCTTTCTATCCAGATAGGAAGACTCTTTTAGATTTTAAAAACATTAAGACTATATGGCAACAATTGCAGTAGATTTTGATGGTACAATCGTAACCCACGAGTACCCGAAGATTGGTACAGAGCTACCTTTCGCCACAGAAACATTAAAGATGTTGATTAGAGACCACCACAAGCTTATTCTATGGAGCGTACGCGAAGGAAAGCTCCTGGACGAGGCAGTAGAATGGTGTAGAGAAAGAGGAGTTGAATTCTGGGCTGTAAACAAGGATTATCCTGAAGAGAGTCTGGAGAACAATAACCACTTCTCCCGCAAGCTCAAAGCCGACTGGTTCATTGACGACCGAGGTATCGGCGGTTTGCCTGATTGGGGGGAAATTTATCAGATTATCACCAACCATACCAGTTATCGCAGAGTACTGAAACAGAAGTTCGGCGAACAGCAGGAAGCTCCCAAAAAGAAACATTGGTGGAGCCGCGGATAACAGATAAAGAAGATATTTCTCCAAAAGATATCATAATAGATACAATAAAAGATATCCCAATAAATAAAAAAGGTGTATTGCTCATTGGCAATACACCTTTTTTATTTATTGGAATGAATTTACTAGTCTGAATTAGAAGAACAAGTAGCGGTTATCAACTACATGAGCGTTCAGATAAAGCTCATTCATGAAGTTACCTGCATACTGCATAGCCTTCTGACGGCACTTCTGCTCGTATGTCTTGTCATCGAACTTAACAGGACGGTTAGTCTTGTTAGTAACCTGGAAGAGATAAACACCAGCGTTACCCTTCACAGCATGAGCAGAGAAAGCACCCTTCTTAGTACCTGCAACAGCACCAGAGAGAGCTGGCTCGCTAGCGCCAGTAGCTGCGATGAATACAGGAGCAGCGAAAGTAATCTGGTTTACAGAAGAAACCTTACCACCCTTAGCCTTAGCAGCTGCGATGTTCTTAACACCATTCAACTTAGCCTCAATCATCTCAGCCTTCTTATCCTTGAGCACCTCTGCCTTAACAGTCTCCTTGACAACTGCATCATTCAAATCACGATAACCGATGCGATGAATCTTATCAAGAACTACAACCAACAGGTGGTTGTTGTCACCACACTCATAGAGAGGTGAAATCTCACCCTCCTTGCTATCGAAGATCCACTTCAAAGCCTCGCGTGTAGAATGGATGTTTGCTACATAGTGAACAGAAGTTGTAATATCCTTCAAGTCCTGAACCTTGTAACCTTCCTTAGCTGCATTCTTCAAGAGATCCTCTGACTTAGGATTAGCACTTACGAAACTAGAGAACTTGTTGTAAGCTGTACGGTAAGTACCCTGAGAGAAGTCGATAGGCTTCTTGATAACGGCAGCAGTATACTTGCTGACCATTGCCTTGCGGTCAAGAACCTGAAGAACTACATATCCCTGACCCAACTGAAGCTGGTTCAAAGAGTTAACTGCTGCAGTATTCAATGTATTGATGAATGTCTTGTTGTCCTTATCCATAGACTGGGCATACTCATACTGCTTGGTAGTCATCCAAGCCTTGTCACCAGTCTGGCCATACTTCTTAGCGATAGCCTCGAAATCAGCACCACCGGCAATAGCGCCCTGAATAGAATCTGCCTTAGTCTTAGCCTCAGCTACTGAATTAGCAGCAACCTGGATAACACGGTACTGTACTGAATCAGGCAATTCCTGCTTAGCTACCAACTTAACGATGTTCAATGTATTGTCACCAGCATTAGCCTTAACAGCAGAAGTAGAACCTACAGCCATAGAATCAAGCTGAGCAGCGATATCACGTGGGAAAGCATCCTTTGAAACAGGAATACCAAGATATGCTACAGTAGAAGCTGACTTACGTACAACCTCTGTAGGATCTGCAGCAGCAGACAACTGTGAGTGATAACCTGCAAATTCCTTGTTAAGAGCAGCACGGTCTGCATTTGAAGCCTGAACCTCGATATCAACAAACTTGATGTCACGGCTCTCAACAGGCTGCTTGAAGCGTGCCTTAATCTCATCATACTTAGCCTTCAGATCGCTTTCAGAAATCTTCACCTTATCATCTTGGATATCAGAGTATGGGAAAGCTGCCAACTGAATCTGGCTCTCTTCATTCTCCTCCTTAAAAGCCATCTTTGCCTCTACAGGGTTTGACAGGAAGCAACCGGCGAGAAGAGCCTGATACTTCTGAGCCAAAGTCTGCTGACGAAGAGTTTTCTCTATGAATGACCAGTAGTTGTAAATCTTGGTATACTGATCCATCATCTGTGCGTTAGCAGATGGGTTAGCCTTCTGTGCCTTGTAGTCTGCCAAGAACTTCTGGAGAGAAGATGCATCGAAACGACCTGTCTGCTGATTAACGAAAGGAGTCTGCTGAAGCATAGGGTTAGTACCTGTCTTCAAGATGTCCTGAAGTTCAGCGTCGGTTACTGTAAGACCCAACTTGCTAGCTTCCTTAGCGATAATCTGGTTCTGGATGTAGGTATTCCATACCATATCCTTCACCTGATTCATCTGCTCTTCAGGAAGATTTTCCTGACCCTGTTGCATTTTAATAACTTCTGAATACTCATCAACGAGCTTCTGGAAATCCTGCACGCTGATTTTTTCGCCCAAAACTTCACCAATCTGCTGGCGCTCATTATTCTTTGCTGAATCGCAAGAGCGGAAAGCTTCCTCGGCAATAAAGGCGAAAAGGCCGAAACTGATGATACAAACCAGTATCACGCCTCTTTTTCTAATTGTTCCTAATGCTGCCATTACGTTTTAATTATTATTATTATTTTTATTTTTTCCTAAGTTTAGATTGAACCACTTTTGATGCTAGTAGCCAATTGTTTGCAAAAATACAAAAATAATACGAGAAAAGGGAATTTTTTGCTATCTTTTTTGACTATTACCTCAAAAAAAGCAAAAAATTCCCTTTTCCCGCTCAGCTATTTGATGATGTGGAGTTTAACAAGCTCTATTTTACGCGATGTTGACTTGATAATCTTGAACTCAAAGTTATCAAACTTAATCACCTCGTTAAGTTTAGGAAAACTCTGATATTCATGCAATATCAAACCGCCTACAGTCATATATTCATCACTTTCCGGCAGTTCAAGACCAAACATATAGTTCACCTTGTCAATCTCCAGTCGTGCAGAAAGGAGATAGTCACCATCATCGGTTTTCTTAGCCACATACTTGGCAGCATCGTGCTCATCTTCAATATCTCCGAAGATTTCCTCAACGATATCTTCCAGACTCACCAAACCGCTGGTACCGCCAAACTCATCTACAACGATACCTAAAGACTTCTTCTGCTGCAAAAAAGTCTGCATCAGTTTCTGCGCCTGCATCGTTTCCGGCACAAAAGGAAGTGTACGGATATGATCCTGCCAACGTGAAGGATGATGGAACAGTTCGGAACTGTGAATATATCCCGCAATATGGTCTATATCCTCTTCATATACAATGATTTTCGAATTACCACTCTCTATGAATTTCTGCTGCAGTTCTTCGAGAGAAGTATCCATTTCAACAGCCTGAATCTCAGTACGTGGCACCATACAGTCGCGTACTTTAGTACCGGAGAAATCAAGGGCATTCTGGAATATCTTCACCTCGTCATTAATTTCATCTTCATTGGTAGCGTTATCGATACTTGACTGCACAAGATAATCAAGATCTACCTTAGAAAAGCCTTCATCCGCCCCCTCAGTATCCATCTTCATACCTATCAGACGCAGCAGGCACTTACTCAAGAAAGTACTGAATTTACTGATAGGCCACAATACCACATAGCACAGATAAGCTATCGGACTGAAGATAGAAAGCAAGCGGTTCGGATTAGACTTGAAAAGCGTCTTTGGCAGAAACTCACCTGTAAAGAGTACTATCAGCGTAGACAGAATGGTATCTGCAGGCACCGTAAAGGCTGCATCAAAACCTGCGAAAATCGTATTGTCGAAAAGACTGGCTATCAGGATACCATAAACTACAAGGGCTATATTGTTACCCACGAGCATGGTACTGACGAAGCCATTCGGATGATTATAAAACAAAGATAACAGTCGTTGCGTAAGGCCGTTTTTCTCCTTATCCATCTCCGCCAACATACGGTTGGAAGAGACGAAGGCAATCTCCATTCCGCTGAAGAATGCTGAGAAGACCATTGTAATAAGAATGCCTACGACTAAACTCATATCCACCAGTTCATTCATTATATCTTTTTCTTTTTAATTAGTGCAGGATAGGAATCGTAGTGGCTCTGACAGGTGTAGCCGGCTGACGGAAGTTATTCTTGACAGAATCAGGCTGGCTGCTCAAAGTATCGGCAGCACCACCACCTCCTGTCAGGTCTCCCTTTTCAAAGCTACCCTTCGAATTGCTCACATAATAGCGTGTCATCTTTTCATCACTCCAGAAATGAGAACCCTGAAGCGTTCTTTCCGGAGTAACAAGTTTGCTGAACACGTTACTTGACAATTCGTGCTTATTCTGGTCCCAGGTAAGTTGCTCACTATTGAAGCGCAAACCATCTTTGGTCAGGATGCTCACCCTACCATAAAGCTTCCATATCTTCTGCTGATCATAATAATAAGCTGTATCACACTGGATATAACTATTAATATGAAATTTCTCATCAAACTGCTCCAGCAAAAGTCCCTTATCAAAGATCCACAAAGATGGATTCTTGCTGGTATTCACCTCCCACCGTTCTGTTACGATGCGATATTTCATAACTCCCGAGTCGCTTACCAATGTATTTACACCATACGACGTCATCATCGCCACCGAGTCTTGCGGACGGATGGCGGGCGCAGTATGTTCTACCTGGTTCTGGCAACCAGCCAAAATCAGGAACATCAGGATACCGACAACATAAGAGCCTTTTATTCTATACATTATTATATAGAGATTCTATACATTATTATATATAAGCGGAAGATTAATCCATCTTCCACTTCTTAAACCAATCCTCGTTGAATGTGAATCCGATATTGATACGGAAAGAATTTTCCTTAATCAGATCCTTAGCTGAACTCTTCACCCACTGACCGCTGATATTCAGCATAGAGCGGTTGTTGTAAGCGTTCATGATAGGAATACCGAAACCAGCACTCACGGAGATTTCCTTCGGACCATCAACACCATTCATCTTAAAATAAGGTGTGGCATAGCTGGCACCTACACGATACTGAACACGCTTGAAGAAAGCACGGCTACGCTCTCCATAGCAATACTGGGCACCAAGATTAAACTTGCTTCTATCTTTGTAGATGCCATCCTGCAAAGTGTAATTGGTACCATCAAAACTAGGATAACCCAAGCTACCCCACTTCTGCAGACTGTAATCAAAGCCTACCTTCCACTGGTTGTTATGATTCCACATCACACCCGCACCAATCATGGTAGGCAACTTATAAGCCTTGTCAATAGAGTAAGCAGTGGTATCGGTAACACCATTCTGAGTATCATTAGAAATGATATTCATATCAGCAGAAGCCCCCAGACCATGTCCTGGCGAGAAGGTGACACCCACGGTAGCCCAATCTTTCTTTGAGAACTGATGGGTATACTGTACACCGAAATCAACCTTATAGCTGTTCACCTGCATAGAATAGTAACGGGTGAGGGTCTTGTAATAAGAATTGCTGTAGCTGTTTGATACACTTCTGTCTATACTACCCCAGAGATATGAGAAGTTGGCACCTACGGCCAAGCCCTTGACCGGTTCCCAACCAGCGCCGATGTATGCCTGATGCAAACCACCATCGCCGGAATAAGTATTAGTATAGTAAGCTTCCTTGTCAGCATTCACCCATTCTGATGCAGAATAATTATAGCCAACATTGGTAAAAGGAATGATACCGAAGCTCATACCTACATGTGGCAGCAAGCGGAAGCCTGCAACAACATACTCAAAATTTGAGTTGTTGGCATTCTTCTTCACACCATTCTCTTCAAAATTTGTCACCTGACCAGAGATACCGGCATCAAGGATGAAAGTCATCGAATCAATCGAAGCATAAGATGCAGGGTTGAGATAGTTTACCTGATTATGCTCATGAAAGCCAAGACCGACTCCATTCATACCGCGATTAAAACCAGAAGTCTGGTCCGACAAGATGCCAAGACCATACTGGCTGTATGGCGAATTAGTACCACTTTGGGCATTAACCATAAGGGCTGACCCCAACAATAGGGTTGCTAAAAAAAGCTTTCTCATTCTTTAATAATCATTCAAAATTATATTCAGAGTGCAAAAGTATTAAAAAAAATCTAGAAAAAAGAAGGATAATTGAAAATAATAAGGTATTTTTGCATCGTGAAACGTTTTAAGCATATTTTCAGTGCCATTTTAGCAGTAATTTTAATCAATTTAACTACTGAAGTGGCTGCACAGGATTTTTCAAGAGACAAAGACTCTGATATTTCTGTGCAGAACAGTCGTGTCAATGAAGAAGCTACTGCGTGGCTCGATTCTGTTGACATTTCTCTCCTGACTTGCGGACCAGGTCAGGAGGTGTGGTCGTATTATGGACATACCGCTCTCCGCATACAGAACAAAGCTATGGGAACTGATGTTGCCGTCAACTGGGGTATGTTCAGTTTTAACCAAAGTTGCTTTGTACTCCGTTTTGTTTTCGGACTCACCGACTATCAGATTGGCATCTACCCGATGAGCGACTTCATTGCCGAATATGCACATGAAGGCAGATGGATAAGACAGCAGCGCCTCCGTCTCTCCCGTACAGAGAAACTGGGAATTCTGAGAAGCATCGACAAGAATGCACAGCCGGAGAACCGCGTATACCGCTACAATTTCTTCTATGATAATTGTACGACCCGGGCACGCGAGATGATTCTCTCCAACATTGGGAACCAGAGTACCAACTTTAAAGATATCCCTACCACTTCTACCTACAGGGAAGAGATTCACAAACTCAACGGACAGCACCGCTGGGCAAGATTCGGCAATGACCTTCTTTTGGGTTGTCAGGCAGACCGCCCTATCTCACAAAGAGAATGGGAATTCTTGCCAGACAATCTGAGCAAAGACTTTGCCACAGAAGGAAGAACCGACTTTATTGATGCATCTCAGACTACAGACGGCAAAACCAATACAACAAGTGCCAGCGGTTATATCACCCTGGTAGATGAAACATCCGATATTATCCCAGTCCAGGCACAAATAACAGACGATACTCCTGTTACACCACAAATGATAGCCATAGCCCTGGCAATCATCATCATAGGAACAACGGTAAGAGAATGTGTAAAAAAGAAAAACTACTGGTGGTTTGATGCCATCCTGCTTGTTCTGACAGGATTACCGGGACTGATTCTCTTTACCATGATTTTCTCGCAGCATCCTACCGTACAGATAAATTTCCAGATTCTGATACTGAATCCGCTCAACCTCATCTTTGCCTGGAAGACTGTCAAGAGGATGAAAGCAGGTCGTCAGTATTGGTATTTCGAACTCCTAGGATGGCTTCTGCTCATTGCCCTGTTCATGCAGATATGGCAGAACTATGCTGAGGGTATGAGTATTTTGGCACTTTCTTTGCTAGCGAGATACTGCGTCAAGTCGACCATGATGGATTTAAGTCCAAACAATTATGGTTTGCAGAAGCATATTGTAAAGAAATTCAGAAAGAATAAATAGACATTGAAATATACGTAAGGAAACGATTGGACAATATCGTTTTCCATACAGAAGAAGATAAACAACAATGATGGTAAACAGATATATCACAGCCCTTTTGGTTGTCCTGGCGGCAACCGGCATGGAGGCGCAGACTTATCAGCAGGCGCTGAAGTTTGCGCTTACGGATATATCCTACGATGAATTCATCCAGCAACCGGAGGCGAAGGCATTGGAGGAGGACATTCTCTGCGTGCTCAAAGCCATCAAAGCGGCATCAGAAGATGAGAGCATCGCAACGCATCATCCTATCCTGTCGGCAACACTTGTCGCCAATTCTTCTGACATTCTGACAGACATTCATTCACATATTTATTATGATTCCCCTACGGAGCATAGATACAAAGTTCCGTATGGGAGTATTGTTATTCGAGGTCCAGACTGCTGATTTTATGCTTTCTGTAAGCAAAACTCAGAAGATTTGCCATAAAAACAGGTAATAATTGGCAATTCCTTGCAGATTTACAGATATTTTTAGTAAATTTGCAAGCTAGTTATAAACAACAGGAGATTTTACTCCCAAACATCATCGAATAATAATAAAAAATAAATATACAATGAACTTTAACAAAATTCTCCAGTCATTGTTTGGCAACAAGTCAACTCGCGATATGAAGTTGATCCAGCCAATCGTAGAAAAGATCAAGGCAGAGTATCCTAAGATGCAGGCCTTAAGCAATGACGAACTTCGTGCAAAAACAAAAGAACTTCAGAAGTACGTACAGGAGTACGCCAAGGAAGAGAAGGCTAAGATTGCTGAACTCAAGGCTAAAATTGAAGACACTCCTATCGATGAGCGTGAAGGTATCTTCAATCAGATCGACAAGTTAGAGCAGGAAGCACTCGACAAGTATGAGGTAGCCCTCAACGAGGTTTTGCCTCAGGTTTTCGCTATCGTTAAGGATACTGCTCGCCGTTTCGCTGAGAACGAGGAAACAATAGTTACTGCTACCGACTTCGACCGCGAGCTGGCTTCTAATCCAGCTAACGACTTCGTTACCATCGATGGCGACAAGGCTATCTATCACAACCACTGGACAGCCGGCGGTAATGATATGAAGTGGGAAATGATTCACTACGATGTACAGCTCTTCGGTGGTGTTGTTCTCCATCAGGGTAAGATTGCCGAGATGGCTACCGGTGAGGGTAAGACCCTTGTAGGTACAACACCTATCTTCCTGAATGCCTTGACTGGCAATGGTGTTCACGTCGTTACCGTGAACGACTATTTGGCTAAGCGTGACTCTGAGTGGATGGGACCTCTCTATATGTTCCACGGTCTCTCTGTAGATTGTATCGACAAGCACCGTCCTAATTCCGACGAGCGTCGCAAGGCATACCTGGCAGATATCACCTTCGGTACCAACAACGAGTTCGGTTTCGATTATCTTCGTGATAACATGGCTACCAACCCAGCCGATCTGGTACAGCGCCAGCACAACTATGCCATCGTCGATGAGGTCGACTCAGTGTTGATTGATGATGCCCGTACCCCATTGATCATCTCTGGTCCTATTCCAAAGGGTGACGATCAGATGTTTGAGCAGTATCAGCCATTGGTTGAGAAACTTTATGAGGTACAGCGCAAGCAGGCTACAGAATTGCTCGCCGAGGCTAAGCAGAAGATTAACGAAGGTACAAAAGCTAAGAATCAGGAACTCCTTGATGAAGGCTTCCTCGCACTCTTCCGTTCTTACAAGGCATTGCCTAAGAACAAGCCATTGATCAAGTATCTTTCTGAGGAAGGTATCAAGGCTGGTCTGCTGAAAACCGAGGAGTACTACATGGCAAACAACAACCGTGAGATGCCTAAGGCTACTGAGCCATTGTACTTCGTAGTAGACGAGAAAATGAATTCTGCCGACCTTACCGATAAGGGAACCGACTGGTTGGCTAAGCAGGTAAACGACAAGGAACTCTTCGTATTGCCTGATATCACAACAGAAATGAGTGAACTCGAGGCACGTACAGACCTTACCGACCAGGAGCGTCTTGACAAGAAAGACGAGATGCTGGCTCACTATGGTGTACAGAGCGAACGTGTTCACACCTTGCAGCAGCTCCTGAAGGGTTACACCATGTTCAATAAGGACGACGAATATGTTGTCATGGACGGACAGGTGAAGATTGTGGATGAGCAGACAGGACGTATCATGGAAGGCCGTCGCTGGAGCGATGGTTTGCACCAGGCTATTGAAGCTAAGGAGCACGTAAAGGTAGAGGCTGCTACACAGACCTTTGCTACCATCACACTTCAGAACTACTTCCGTATGTACCACAAACTCGCAGGTATGACCGGTACAGCAAGTACAGAGTCAGGTGAGTTCTGGGATATCTACAAACTCGATGTTGTTGAGATTCCAACCAACCGCCCTATCCAGCGTAAGGACTTGGATGACCGTGTATACAAGACTGCCCGCGAGAAATATCGTGCAGTTATCGACGAAATCGAGGAAACACGTAATGCTGGCCGCCCAGTCTTGGTAGGTACAACATCTGTCGAGATTTCTGAGTTGCTGAGCAAGATGTTGAAGATGCGTAACATTCCTCATAATGTATTGAACGCTAAGCTGCACCAGCAGGAGGCTCAGATTGTAGCCGAGGCAGGTCGCTCAGTAAACGGTAAGGGTGCCGTAACCATCGCTACCAACATGGCAGGTCGTGGTACCGATATCAAGCTGACTCCAGAAGTAAAGGCTGCAGGTGGTCTTGCCATCATCGGTACAGAACGTCATGAGAGCCGCCGTGTAGACCGTCAGCTCCGTGGTCGTGCTGGTCGTCAGGGTGACCCAGGTTCTTCTGTATTCTATGTATCATTGGAGGATAAGCTGATGCGTCTGTTCGCTTCAGAGCGTATCGCCAAGGTTATGGACCGTCTCGGTTTCGAGGATGGCGAGCGTATCGAGAGCCCAATGATCAGCAAGAGCATCGAGCGTGCTCAGCGCAAGGTTGAGGAAAACAACTTCGGTATCCGTAAACACCTCTTGGAGTATGATGACGTGATGAACCGTCAGCGTACCGTTATCTACGAGAAGCGTCGCCACGCCCTCATGGGTGAGCGTATCGGTATGGATATTGCCAACATCATCTGGGACCGCGTATTGAACATCGTTAACAACAACGACTTCTTCGGTGCCAAGGAAGAGTTCCTGAAAGTTCTCGCTATGGAGATTCCATTCAACGAGGATGAGTATGAGAACGGCAGACGTGAGGATTTGGCAGAGCGTGCTTTCCAGGAGGCTATGGCTACATTCAAGCGTAAGACAGACCGCATCCAGGCTACAGCTATGCCTATCATCAAGCAGGTATACGAAAACCAGGGTGCTATGTACGAGCGCATCATGGTGCCTATCACAGACGGCAAGCGCATGTACAATATTCCTTGCAACCTCAAGGAGGCATACGAGAGCGAGGCTAAGAACGTAGTGAAGGAGTTTGAGAAGAGCGTTGTTCTCCAGATTATCGATGACGACTGGAAGGAGAACCTCCGCAAGCTCGACGAACTGAAGCACTCTGTACAGAATGCAAGCTACGAGCAGAAGGATCCTCTCCTCATCTTTAAGTTGGAGAGTGCCAAGGTTTGGGATGCCATGATCAATGACATGTACGACCGTATTGCAAGTATCCTGATGCGTGGTCAGATTCCAGTAATGGAGCAAGAGCAGCCAGTTCAGGAGGCAGCTCCTGAGCAGCACACTCAGCAGAACTATGTTGAGAGCAAGGTAGATTTGGATGCAGAGCGTGAGGCACAGGAGGCAGCAGCTAACCAGGATACCCGAGAGGGCGCACAGGTAAACCGCACTCCTTATCGTGCAGAGCACATGCCACGTCCTAACGACCCATGTCCATGCGGAAGCGGCAAGAAGTTTAAGAACTGCCACGGCAGAAACCTGTAATCACAGAAAATGATGATGCTCTTATATATAATAAGGTATAAGAACATCCATCATCAGAAATAATGATAAGAATACCTAGATTTGATGATACTCTCATCATTTCTAGGTATTTTTGTTTTAAAACTACATTATTGCTACCAAGTTGCAAAAAATTATTAGTATTTTTGCAGTCGAAAAGAAAAAGAGTTGACCATGAGGTCATGCCCCAAAGAAAAGAACAAGATTAAAACAAGGAAAGATATATGAAATTATCAGAACTTAAAACAGGTGAAAGCGCCGTTATCGTCAAGGTATCAGGACACGGTGGCTTCAGAAAGAGAGTCATTGAGATGGGATTCATCAAGGGCAAGAAGGTAGATGTACTCCTTAACGCCCCACTCCAGGACCCAGTAAAATACAAGATTATGGGCTATGAAGTTTCTCTCCGCCACAGCGAAGCCGACCATATCGAGGTGGTTTCCATTGATGAAGCCAAGAACGATGCAAAGCTCAGCAAGGCGGAAGAAGAAGACCGCCAGCAGGTAATTGACTCAAAAATAGTAGATTCCAACGATAGCGACGAGCAGGCGCTCGGCGACAAGATGCTCGTGGCTGAAAGAAAAGACAATGCCAGCAACGAGGCTTTGGCTGAGCAGGAAGCAGAACGACTCCACCGCGTCATCAATGTGGCACTGGTAGGTAACCCAAACTGCGGTAAGACTTCCCTCTTCAACTTCGCATCGGGTGCTCACGAACGTGTAGGAAATTATAGTGGTGTAACCGTGGATGCCAAGGTGGGCGAAGCCGATTTCAACGGCTACCACTTCAATCTGGTAGATTTGCCGGGCACCTATTCGCTTTCAGCCTATTCTCCAGAAGAACTCTATGTGCGCAAGCAGCTCATCGAGCATACGCCGGATATCGTCATCAACGTCATCGACACCAGCAACCTGGAGCGCAATCTCTATCTCACCACACAGTTGATAGATATGCACATCCGCATGGTCTGCGCCCTCAATATGTTTGATGAAACCGAGAAGCGTGGCGATAACATCGACTACGACAAACTGGGCGAACTCTTCGGTATCTCGATGATTCCTACCGTCTTCACCAATGGCCGAGGCGTGGACAAGCTCTTCGAGACCATCATCGAACTCTACGAAGGCAAGGAAGATTCCAGCGCTCACTATCGCCATATCCACATCAACCACGGACATGAGATAGAACATGGTATCGAGCATATCCAGAAATATCTGAAGGCAGATGATTCCATCCGCCAGCGCTACTCTACCCGATACCTCTCTATCAAGTTGTTGGAGAATGATAAGCATGCTGAGGAATACGTAAGTCATCTGAACTCTGCAAAGGAAATCTTCGCAGCCCGTGATGAGGCAGCCAAACGTGTGAAGGAAGAGAGCCTGGAAGATAGCGAAACCGCCATCATGGATGCCAAATACGGTTTTATCCATGGCGCATTGCAGGAAGCAGGCTATGAACCGGGCAAGGCGAAGGATACCTATCAGGTAACCCACCTCATCGACAGCATCCTGACCAATAAATATGTAGGCTTCCCAATCTTCGTTCTCCTGCTGTTCATCATGTTCTCAGCCACCTTCGTACTGGGCGAGATTCCTAAGGGATGGATTGAGGACGGCGTGGCATGGTTGGGAGAATTCATCAGTACCACAATGCCGGACGGACCTGTAAAGGATATGCTGGTAGATGGTGTGATTGGTGGTGTAGGTGCGGTCATCGTATTCCTGCCACAGATACTGATTCTGTATTTCTTCATCTCTTATATGGAGGATTCGGGATATATGGCTCGTGCCGCCTTCATCATGGATAAGCTGATGCACAAGATGGGCCTGCATGGCAAGTCATTCATTCCGCTGATTATGGGATTCGGATGTAACGTACCTGCCGTGATGGCAACAAGAACCATTGAGAGTCACCGTTCGCGTCTGATTACGATGCTGATTCTGCCATTGATGAGCTGTTCGGCTCGTCTGCCAATCTACATCATGGTCATCGGAACATTCTTTGCCATCCAATACCGTTCACTCATCATGGTATCGCTCTATCTCATCGGCATCTTCCTAGCCGTGATATTGAGCCGCATCTTTGCCAGTTTCGTGGTGAAGGGCGAAGATACCCCGTTCGTAATGGAGTTGCCTCCTTACCGCTTCCCTACCTGGAAGGCGATAGGCCGCCATACCTGGGAAAAGGGTAAGCAGTACTTGAAGAAGATGGGTGGTATCATCCTTGTGGCAAGTATCATCGTATGGGCTTTGGGTTATTTCCCTCATAATGAAGAACTTGATACCCAGGCCCAGCAGGAACAGAGCTATATCGGCAGAATCGGTAAGACCATCGAGCCTATCTTCACCCCACAGGGTTTTGACTGGAAACTGGATGTGGGCTTGGTTTCCGGTGTGGGTGCCAAGGAGATTGTAGCCTCAACAATGGGCGTGCTCTACAGCAACAACGACAGTTTCTCTGATGATCAGGATTACAACGATGAAGACGGAAAATACGAAGTCTTGAAGAAGCAGATGACTTCAGACCTGAAGAAGACCTACGGTTACAGCGATGCCGAGGCAGCAGCGAAGGCAACGCTCACCGCCTACTGTTTCCTCCTCTTTGTATTGCTCTACTTCCCTTGCATAGCCACCATCGCTGCCATCAAGGGCGAGACGGGCAGTTGGAAATGGGCAGGCTTCGCTGCCGGCTACACCACGCTTCTGGCATGGGTAGTATCAGCCCTGGTCTTCCAGATAGGAAGTTTGTTTATCTAATCAAGGTGTCTGCTTTAAGAAAACAAACAAAGAGAGCGCACAACACCTGAACGACAGCCGCACAACAGCTGAGCGACGCTCGCACAACACCTGTTGTGCAAGCGCACATCAGCTGTTGTGCGGCTCACTATTTAATATATCCTGAAGACTTATTCAATATATCTGAAAGACTTCAAGTAACTGTTCGGAAGACTTATGTCATATCCTTGAACGCCATCAATCATATCCTTAAACGACATCAACCATATCATTAGAAGACATCAACCGTATCCTTATTCAAGATAATCTCTTTCCTACCTTTGCGGCAACAAACGCAATCATCAGACCCAGACAGGCGGCAATACTGATGGCAATGCGGAGACCGGTAGCCTCAGCAAGCCATCCGATAACCGGAGGTCCTACCAGGAAACCGAAGAAACTGATGCTCGAAACGATTGTAATGGCGATGCTCGCCTTGATGGTTCCCAATTTTCCGGCGATACTGTAACAGATAGGAACCGACGAAGAGATACCGAAACCTACCAGCAGAAAGCCCAAGGTGGCAGGAATCAGATAAGGCAAGGCAGCAGCCAGCCACAAACCGCCCAATATCAAACCACCACAAACCTTCAATACTCTGGCTGGGCCGTATTTCGTAACAAACCCATCAGCCATGAATCTACCCAACGTCATCGCACCCATACCAGCCACATAGCCCGCACGGATAAAAGCCTCATCGGGTTTTACTACTGATGAAAAATATACGCTACTCCAATCGTAAACGGTACCTTCACAGAACATGCCTGCAAATCCCATCAGTGTCCCAAAAGGAACAGAATCGGGTCGATGGTCTTGAAAGAGAACTTTGGAACATCCTCCTCTTCTGCTTTCGCCATGGCATCATTAATCAGAAATCGGAAACCGACAGCAATGATGAGAATACTCAGAGCCAGGATAGTTCCAAAGTGGACATCTATCGGGAGTAAAGTATTGGCAAAGATGGCACCGATGATACCACCGGAGAATCCACCAAGACTCCACAGACCATGAAACGATGACATGATGTTGCGCCCATACATCTTCTCTACCAGACATGCCTGCGTATTGGTGGCAATGTTCATCAGATTCGCCATCATTCCGAAAGCAATAAGACTCAAAATCAGATGAAAAACCGTAGTACTGCTACCGATGCAGAAAAGAACCAGAACATAGAGCACCTCAGAGAGAACCAGCATCTTCTTGCTGCCAAATCTACTCACCAGGATACCCGAGAAAGCCATCATCAGAAGTTGGCCGATAGGAATGGCGAAAAGCACCGTTCCCAACTGGCCGTTGCTCAGATGCAACATCTGTTTTACATCCGGAATACGGCTTGCCCAACTGGCAAACACTACTCCCGGCACAAAATAATAAGCCGCAACCGCCACTCGCTTGCGCGCCAAATCACTTAAATTACTCAAACTGACTGTCATCCTTAATAATATACCTATTATAAATACTCATTTCTATTAGCGGCTGCAAAATTACAAAAAAAAACAGAAAAAGACTGATATTTGAACAATAAATGTTGCGCCGTTTGAGATTTTTGCCGTACCTTTGCACTCAGAAAAAGAATTAAAAACAAACTAGCAATGAAGAAACAAACAATGATTACCCTGGCACTCGCCCTCACTCTGGCAATGCCAACCCTACCCGCCTTCGCCCAGAAGGCGATGAGCAAGAAAGAAATCGCCGAAAAAGAAAAGGCATTCAAGAACCTTCAGCATCCTTGGAAGGGAAAGAAGGTGGCTTACTTCGGCGATTCCATCACAGACCCTAACATCAAGGCATCAAAAGTAAAATACTGGGGATTCCTGCAGGATTGGCTCGGCATCACCCCTTACGTTTATGGTGTGAGCGGCAGACAGTGGAACGACATTCCCCGACAGGCTGATCTACTCCAGAAAGAGCATGGCGATGATTTCGATGCCATCCTCATCTTTATGGGTACCAACGATTACAACAACGGTGTGCCTGTAGGCGAATGGTACACGGAGACTTTCGACAGCGTGAGAGTAGCCCGCCACAAGCCAAGCGAAATGGTACAGCGCCGCCACCGCCACTTCTGCATGGACAAGAATACATTGAAAGGCCGCATCAACATCGCCATGTCGAAGTTGAAGCAGATGTATCCTACCAAGCAAATCGTGGTGATGACTCCTGTGCATCGTGCTCTCTTTGCCAGTGGTGACAAGAACATCCAGCCAGATGAGATGTACGAGAATGCGCGTGGCATCTTCTTCGATGAATACGTGAAAGCTATCAAGGAAACAGGCAATGTCTGGGCAGTTCCGGTCATCGACCTCAACTCCCTTTCGGGTCTCTTCCCTCTTTACGATGCTGGTGCGCAGATGTTTAACAAACCGGATAGCGACCGTCTTCATCCTAATGATGCCGGGCACTCCCGCATGGCTAAGACCATCATGCAGCAGCTATCTGCATTGCCTTGCGTATTCTAGAAATCCGTGGCAATAGGTGGCAATAGGTGACAATAAGAATACGTCTTATTGCCACCCATTTCTTTCTGTGTATCAATTACTTACAATCTGCGTGGCAGATGTGGCAATAAAATAGAAAAACTTTTTCCTACATATACTGCAAAATCATATCAACCATCGTTTCCAGATAGCCTTTATCATCCTTAAACAGCACATGATTCTTTTGGAATTCACCTTTCTCAAATGGATTCTTCAACCAAAACTCAACCTGCTCCATTGGCGTATTGCTGATAATGAAACTGTTCAACATCAGATGAGCGTTGCCCAACTGAGAAGCCACTTCTGTCTGTAAATACTTGAAGAGTTGAATCTTATCATCCTCCAATCCTTTAAGATTGCGAATACCTTTCGGGTCGATGAAGGTGATGTATTGCTTCTCTCCATCCAATATCCATAAGATAAAATCAGGATAGAAGTTGTTTGCTTCAAAGAAACCTAATCCCCTCTTGCTCTCATTGCGAAGCAGATAAACCTGCTTACCAGCCAGCACATCGTCTTGATGACCCTTACAATATTCACGGAAGGAAGTAACAAAGTTCTGTTCTCCCAAGTTTAATGCCACAGGAGACACCTTCAACGTAGGCTCACCAGTTACAACATCCACATAAGGACGATTACCATTGGTATCTTTCTCTGCAAGGAAGACCAAAGGCTTATACAGATGTTCCTCCACATTCAATGCCTTGAAATAAGGAGCATCAAGAACTAAGTCTTCACCAAATTCATTGGCCTCCACCTGCGCCTGCAATGTTTTCAAATAATCTACCACATTATACAGGTCGTTACGAACCTCTATTTCATATTCATCAGGCATACCTATATTATAATAAGTAACGCGTGTCTCCTTCAGATGCTTTTGCTCTTCCTTCGACTTGGCCTTCTTGTAAGCCATATCCATATAGCCTCGAAGCAGACTGATTGTAACATCCTGCCACAACTCCACATTCTTTCCGAAATCATGAAAGTTCAAATGGTCTTCAGGAATAGACAATTCGTACCAGGAAGGATTTGCCATCAGATACTTCAAGTCTTCCAATCGCAACTCCAGATTATACCAACCACGCTCCGCCTTCATACCTTGCAAGGCAAAGAACACTTCCGTCCAGTCTATCCAATTCAGATGCTCCTGTCCCAAAACACCTATATAGCGACTTGCAGCATTAGCAGTTTGGACATTCTTGCTTCTCAGCAAATCCACCTTTGGATATTTGTCCAGTTTTACATTCACCTTTTTCATCAGGCTTTCGTCGGCAGGTTTCACGACGGCAGACTTCTTGAAATTATAGCCATCCACAACTTTAGGCAATGAGAGATGAAGAGCGTCTAAATCAACAGACTTAATGGTTTTGATGACAATCTTCTCATAGTCTATCTCATTGGTTGGCAAACCTTCATCCTCCAAATATGCCTTGAAGGCTTCCATATAATCAGCCCGCACGCCAAAGATATTCAGAGTCTCTATGGTTGACAAATTCTTTGGAATCATCTCGTCCTGATAGCAGGCATCCAGCATCTTGCTTCGCTTCAGCGAATACTTGTATCCCTTCAGACGAACGCCACGACCGAAAAGCTGAATTATCTCAGAACCTTCGCTGCGTCCCACATTCATCAGACCCATCACGGAAACTCGCCAACAGCTCCATCCCTCAGTAAACTTCTTGGATCCAATCAGGATGTTAACGGTTGAATCTTGAGAATTGATATTGTTGAAGAGGCTGGAAGTTCCGAAAGCTTTCGTTTCGCAAAGGAATCCTTTATCCTGCAAGAGTTTCAGCAATTCCTTACCATCTCCCACATTAATGACTCCGAAATAATCCTTAGTACTTCCTACTCTCAATCCAATCTCCTCAAAACCTCCTTTTTGAAGATCGATATGAAGTTGGGCACCATGGATATTGGAGTGGAAAAGATTCCGCAAGATAGCATCGTAGATGTTCTCGGCAAACTTCTGTTTGTCATCTTCTACGAGATAACCACCTTTAAGCGCCAGAAAAGAGTTGCCAAATACAGAATAACCATTCTTTGTTTTCAATCCATCTTCCGAACTGAGCAAACGACGGATATAACCTGAAAACTCTGTACGATTCCGGATAAAATCCTGCAAGAACAAGAGTATCTGAGTTACATCCGATACCTGATTCTTATTTTCCTTGCTCACAGCCTTTACGCTACTTCCCACAAATATTCCCAAAGGCTTTTCCACCAGAAACCTGTTATGAATCCGCACATCACTCTGATAGATTTTTGTCTGCTCATAAAGACATAGCAAATATGCCGTGAGATACATATTGAGCAAATCATCATCATTCCAGTCGTTCATATTCATGATACGGTAATCCTTGCCATATCCATCGGCATAGAAATAACGATAGGAATAATCAAAAAGTGTTGCCTTACCATATTGGTCGAACATCGCCTTCCGGTCTTTGGCATTACTTTTTGCAGAAATGGCTTGACCAAAGGTAGCGGAATACTCAAAAGAGAAGCCTTCCTCAGTCAACTTCTGGCGATACCCCATCCAGACATCACCACTGGAACCTTTGTGACCTTCATCTACCAATACCAGGTTGTTTCCCTCGAAAGCCTCAACAGCTACCGTTTTATCTCCATCCTTATCTGCCAATTTATTGATGTCAATGATTTCTACTGCCTTGCCTTGAAACAAACCACCAACACCTTGCTTGCTGAACATAGCAACATCCATATTAGAAGCCTTCAACTCTTCATAATGCTGACGGCTCAATCCTTCATTCGGAGTCAATACGATGATGCGGTTGAGTTTCTTGGCATGATGAATCCTGGCATACTCCTGATATTGCTTGATGTTGACATGCATCAGCAGAGTCTTGCCCGAACCTGTTGCATTCCAATAAGCCAACTTATTCAAGTCATCAACCGTAAAGTCGGGCAACTCGTGCCAGGTTTCTGCACGATGATTGAAGTCATCATGCAGAAAACGATTTAAGTTGTCGCAAAGAGCCTGCGGATTACTGAAATACTGGTCGAGATAGATTTCCGTGAACAAGAGGGATAGATACTGGAAGTACTTCCACTTGATAGGTTCACTTCGCTTCTCGTTAATCTCATCAGTAAACTTCACGATATGCTGGTCGTAAAAGTACAACTGTTCTATGGATAAAGGACCTGTAGCATAGAGCTTATGACAAAGCTCATGATAGAGTTTTGACTCGTGGTCATCATTCAATCCTTCGTATGCAGGATCCTTGAGGTCACGAGACAAAGCCTCCAAGTCCTTACAGCCAAACAGCTGCAAGATATAATGAAACAGGACCAGTGCCTGCTGCAGTTTTCCTTTTTTCTGTATTTTCTTAGCCATAATAAGACCTATTCAAACATTCTCTTCTTAAATTCTTCCTCAATGAGTACTACTTTCCAATGCTCCTCATCCGTCTTGATATTCGGTAATGTATTATCACCATTTACATAAATCTTATCGAACTCTGAGTCTGTGGTGCAGTAGGCTTGCTTACGGAAGAATTCATTCAAGTCTTCGTTGTTCACCTTGTTGCAGTTTCTCCAAATCACGAGAGTTCGCTCATTGCCGATATGGGTAGTTCCTTCCACCACACAGTAGCCATCCTTAGGATAACGGAGCGTCTCTACATTCAGACCGATAAGGTAGTTGAAGGTTTCCACCATATCAACATGGGTATCTATCAACTCATTATCCTTGGTTGTCTTGATAGACATGGCAAACGGATTCTTAAACCATTCCAGGTTGAAGAGATCTCCCTTGGTTTCTGTATCGAGCATATAACGGAGGAAATAGGTTTCCTCGAAATCTCCCTTGCCATTCTCGTTATCGAAGTCGAGTCGCTGGTTCTTTGGCTGCAAATTATTTAGGGTATCCTCGTATTGCTCCAGACGGATGTACTTGAAGCATTGAGAAATGCCTTTACGGGAAACAGGCTTGCCATCCTTCCAATCCTCGGAATAGATTACTTTTTCGATGCGAGGCTTGGTTACAGGAACAAAATACTCTGCCATCTCACAGAGGATATATTTTCGATTACCTTTGTCTTCTCGATTCAGATTGATTACTGCATGACCAGTTGTTCCTGATCCTGCAAAAAAATCTAAGACTGTATTTGAATAATCTCTGTTTGTAACTTGAACAACACCTTTTACCAATTCAATTGGCTTAGGGTTGCTAAACTTATTTTTCACTCCAAACAAATTCGTCATTAATGCATTTGCACCTTGATTAGAACCAAACAATTCGTGAGTCCACCAATTTGTAGCACATTGTCCCTCCTCTTCTCTTTCGGATTTAAAGTATTTCTTTCTTGGAGAACCTTTTCCATTATTTGGAAAATATATACGATTATCCTCTAATAATGATTTGTATGTTTTTTCTTCACCCAACCATTCTTCATCATATTTAACACCAGTTGGGGTTACAATACCATAACGACATCCCGATTGATCCGAACCTGCTTTCCAAGGTTTACTTGCCCAAGGACCTCTTACATCATTATCAGGATTTGAGAAATCACCAGTTAATGCAAGTTTTCCTACGCCTTCTGCTTTATTTCTCTCAAAAGACTTTGCATAGGAAAGAATATGTTCTGCAACAAGACCTATCATTTTTGTTTTATCATTTGGTTGATTAGACCTTCTACGCCAATGAATATGTCCTTCAAAATTATCTTTTCCAAAGACATCTTTAAGCAAAACTTTCAACTCACCAACTTCATTATCATCAATAGAAGAGAATAATACTCCAGATTGATTCATTATATTTTTACAAGCATTCAATCTGTCAAGCATCATTGTTAACCAAGAAGATCCCATAAAACTATCCTTATAGATAAAATCATTATCTCCTGTATTATATGGCGGATCAATGTACACGCATTTCACCGCCTCTCTATACTTCTCCTGCAACAATTCAAGAGCTTGGAAGTTCTCACTATTAATCAGCAATCCATTACACTCCTCATCTACTTTCTCCATACTTCCCACGAGCTTATGCTTGAACTCGGCACTAAAGAACTTAGTGTCAAGCACAAGGAAAGGATTGTCTTCTAGGAACTTTTCTGTTAATGGCTCACTATAACCATCTGTCATCATATCCCCTTTGATTTCATCGATGGCAAAGAGGCGAACCCATTCTTTACGCTGCTCATCATTAGCAATAATCTCTGGGTAAAGGGTACGAGGAATGCGGTCGAGCGTGATACAATAATCACAACCGACTACAAACTTTTTCTTGAGCCACAACTTCTTTTGGAAGTCTTCGAGCTGGGCAAGGAAGGTGATGATTTTCTCTCCTACCTGCTTGATGGCTTTCACTTGTGCCAAATGCTCCATGATATGAGTGGCATCCAAATCATCCAAGAACATCACCTCGTTTTTGATATAGAAATCAAGTTCTCTACGAAGGAAACCACCCAGGTCTTTGTGGATGAAATAATCAAAATTGTTCTTTGCCGTATAGTCTTGCAGATGCTTCATCAGCAAAGTACGATCCTTGTTTTTTTCAGTTGGTACCTTCTCATTGACCAACTCTGCAAAGTCGGTATATTTTCCTTCTGCAAACGAAGAAATAATCTTAGCCTCAGCATCCTTGATAAGTGCATCCTGCTTGGTAGTCTTCGGCATCAGCTCATAAGTAAAGAAGATGTATAGTTCACCATCTTCCTCTGCGATACAGTCCTCTTCGCAAAGTTGGAAACGGCGCTCCATATTGTAGGCAGCCTTGTTGTTGTTCTGCTCTGTATCCGCATCACGAAGAACAAAGTGTACCTTACGACGGCTGGTCGGCAACACGAACGAGTAATTCTTGAAATATTCAGAAGTCTTGATGTAATACTGGTCGGCATTTGCCCAATACAACTTCACTTCCTCACCACTATAAGGAATGGCATAGGCATCGTCCTTATAGCGACGTTTAGAGATAAAATCGCCACCCTCATAATAACGGCTAAAAAATTTAGCCAAATGAGAAAACACCTCATTCTCCATGGCAGAAATATCAGTTCCTGCAGCAGTTTGAGCCTTCAAAATCTTTGTAACTTCAGGAACAAGGCGATTGTTCAAGAACGCCTCGATATCCTTACGCTTCTGATTCATGATGCGATATATACCAAAGTCGAGTTCGGCTTGGTCGAGTTGCAGTATTTCTGCAAGTATATCTCTAAATTTCTGTTCGTATTGTGTCATTGTTTATATTATTGGTTATGTTATCTTGCTTTAATTCCGTTTCATTTCTTTAAAGTCCAATGCACGCAGAAGAGTTCTTCTTCCGTAATATGCTGCTGTATAAATGCCTTTACTTTGTCTATCATTCCGTCTCGCTTCTCCTCTATCTCATCTTCCAGATTAAAGATTTCGGCTCGCTTACGCTTCTGCTGACGAGTAAGGGTATTCAATTCCTTTTCCAGGGTCAATGTTTGCTGTGCATTCTCCGAACGACTCAAAAGTCTTTTCTTCTCCTTAATTTTAGCCTTGATGTCTTTCAGTTCATTCTCCAAAGTGAGCTGCTGGTCTTCTGCCCATTTCTCGATATGCTGGATTTCAGTATCAAGCAAAGCCTTGTTTCGTTCTTCTATCTGAACGGTCAAGGCTGCTCGCCGGTTATCATACAGGAAAGCTAACTTCTGGCTTGCTTCCTCCTGCACACAAACTTTTCCCGTACATTCCGATGGTATATTCAATAGCTTTTCAGCAAACTCCTGACCTAAAGCCGTTCCATCTTCCGCAAGTGCCATCAGCACAATGTGCTGTTCCTGTTGTCCTTCGGATATAAAAGAAACAAGATGAGCCTGTAGCCATCCACTTTCATAAGCACATTGTTCTATATCTGCCACTTTATAACGGTATAGGCTATAATCGAAGAGGAGATTCTGCTGGCTTTGTATATTCTGCTTACACAAAGCAATGACCTTTTGAGCCAAAGGATGCGACAAACGATAATTGATGTATTGCGATTGCAGCGTAGTTATCTGATACATGCCGCATTCTGCTGCCACATCAGGATAAGGATTGTGCTTCAAGCGAAAGACGAGATTGGTTTCATCTACCACTTCTACATTCTCCTTACCAAGCGTAGCAATGGTTATCGTCCAAAGCCAGCGATGGAACTTATTCAGATTTCCCATATCCTTGCCTTGGCGAATCTTCAGCAGTCCCACCACATCCTCATCAAAGTTTTCAAGCAGTTGCTTGCGCGTATCTTGCATCGTTGCCTTGATACTCGCATCCATCTCTTGCTGAATCTGGTCGAAGGCTGCATTGATTTCTTCGGGAGTACGACACTGCTGATAGATGTTGAGCATTCGCTTCTCGAAGTCAACACCCGACTCGATGCTGCCCAACACCTCATCACTGGAACCGAAGACACCATCAAAGAGATGGAACTTTTCTGATAGCAATTGGAACACTCGCACATCGGCAGCATTTGCCTTGTTGATGAAGTTGAAAACCACCACATCATTCTTCTGTCCATAACGATGGCATCTACCAATGCGCTGTTCCACCCGCTGAGGATTCCACGGCAAATCATAATTCACGATAAGTGAACAAAACTGAAGGTTGATACCTTCTGATGCCGCCTCGGTAGCAATCATGATTTCGGCTTTGTCTCTGAAATAATCTACAATAGCCTGGCGCTTGTTTGCCGACAAAGAAGGGGTAAAGGCTGATGTGCCTATATTCCGCTCTTTCCATGCCTTATATATCTTCCGGGAAGTTTCATCATTGTTGGAACCATTGAAGAGGACTATCTTGCCCATATACCCATTCTCCTCTAAAAGCTGTTTCAGATAGAGCTGGGTACGGGTACTTTCCGTGAATATCAATGCTTTGCGGTTGGCTCCCAACTCTTCCATCTTCTGAAAGCCGGTATGGAGTGCCGACAAGAGGCAATCACCTTTTTTATTGCTACTGATACTATTGGCTAGATCATATAGACGTTGGAGTTCCTTGATTTCATCCTTGATACCTTCTATCTCATCGGAAGTAAGGATTTCTCCTTCCTGTTCGTTCTCATCCTGCTCATTCCATTCATCCCAATCATCGCCCAACATATCTTCAGCAACCATAGCAATTTTTCCATCTTCCCCATACCAGCCTTGCGGTTTATCGGCAGAATATGGAGCAATTTTGGTCTGCAAACGGTCGATAAGCGTTTTGAGCGTATAGCCGATGGCAAAGGTAGATGAAGACATGAGTTTGCGGAATATCAGCGTAATCAACTGACGTTGACTGGTGGGTAATCCGTAAGTATCATCCCGACGAAGATACTCGCTGATTTGATTATAGAGTTTCTGCTCTTCAACGGCAGGATAATATTCCTGCGCCATCGGGATACGGGAAGTATATTTTACATACTCCGTAACCTGTTTGCGAAGCGTGCGATGCACGATGGGGCGAAGACGCCTGCGAAGATCACCAAAAGCAATATCATCGTTTTTATTACTATAGCAATACTGAGCTTTGAAACTCTTCAAGTCACCAAAGTAATGGTCATCGATGATACTTACCAGACCATATAATTCCTCAATGTTATTCTGAAGCGGAGTGGCGGTAAGGAGGAGTTTATGACTATCAGAAAAAGCGGATTTCAGACGGGAAGCCATCGAAGGGGTTGACTTATAAACGTTACGCAGTTTATGAGCCTCATCATAAACCACCAGGTCCCAATGAGTGCGCGACAAAATTTCGGCTTGTCTGGAAGCAAACTGATAAGAGCAGATATAGATTTGCTTGCCATCGGAAAGATGGTCTAAAGAAATCCCTTTTTTCTTTTCGAGAATAAAAGAATCCAGAAAGAACTTTTCCTCCAGCTCCATGCTCCACTGTCGGCGAAGGGTAGCTGGAGCAACGATGAGGATACGACGCTTACGTTCAGCCCAAAACTGGCTGATAACAATACCAGCCTCTATTGTTTTTCCCAATCCCACCTCATCGGCAAGGATAACACCTTTGGAGAAAGGAGATTGGAATGCAAAAAGAGCCGCCATCACCTGATGGGGGTTCAGATCGACACGTGCCTCCGACAAGACACCCGTCAATTTATCATCATCCGCACCGCCCCTATTGCGTGACAACTGCCAGGCATAATACAAGAGCTGCGCAGATGAATAAGGGATTTCCTGTTTCATCGTCGCTATAGAAAAAAATGAGCGTTGAACTTTATTCTGGAAGTACGAGCCACAAGCAAAAAATACCTGAGAGCATGATACAAAAGAAGCGTGAGCTTCACTTATCATACTCTCAGGCATTTGGCGTGGCCCGTAAAACCGATAAGTTCCGCCCACGCTATAGCGCAGGCGTTCACTTAATCTCGGTTTTACATCTTTTAATCGCCAAATTTCGAGAGTATTCCGAATATCGTAAACGCTTTGTATATTAATATGTTATATGTCTAAAGTTTATTCTTTCTGTTTCTTATTATTCTATTTTATTTGTTCAACTTATGTTACAAGGGAGCAGCCGCCTGCGGCAACCTCTCCCCTTTCGAGGGCAAAGTTACAAAAAATAAATGAAATATGCAACTTAATACCTCAAAATATCTTTTATCGAGTAAATTTTACTTGAAGCATCAAAGGAGAAATACTGGTCCCATAATCATATAATCCTCTCTCTGCTTCTTGCTCAGACTCTTAATGAATCTATACGACACATATCAAATCAGCTGAAGATAACTTATAGCCTTCTCTGTACCGAAAAAATACTGGCGATTCAGCTTTCTGTAGGTCAACTCTTTTGCCAGTTGCTCTAAAGTCATTCCTCCATACAAATATCTTTCCAACTGAAAAGCGACACCATCATCAGCAACGGGACCTACCACTATATCATAGTCATGAACAAATTTTTCCTTACTTCTTTTACGGTTAGCTAAGATAAATTTTGCCCATTCTATTGATGGACTATCAAAAGTCAACACTTTCAGACTTCCATCAATCAACAGTTTCTCGTCAAACAAGAATTTTGTTACGACAGGAGAACCTGAGCCAACAATACGAGTTCGCTTGATTGCCATCTCCATTGCCTGCGGAAAAATATCCGTCAGATAAAAACCTTGTCCAAAATCCTTATAAGGCTTACACTTAGTAAAATCAATCTTGTCTATAAACAGATTGGATCCATGATACAACTCTATCATACCAATGCCCCTCCATGCCTATGGCAAATGACTGACAAATCATCCACTGCATCATCTAAAGAAAGAAGATGCTCCGCTCCATAACATTCATACAAAAAATCCAATCCCTTATGCCTTTTCAGATAAGCATAGGATTGCTTCAAAGATATGCCAAACCGCTGTGCAAATTGGCTCACACAATATATAATGTAATAAGTCTTATTTTCTAATTCCATAATTCTCAACCTACCTTTCCATATTTAATTTCCTCCTTCAGCAACTCATAGTTGTAGCCAGAACTCTGATAATATAGCCCTGTCTCTAAATCCTGAAGTTTCTCGAATAACTCTGAATTATAAACACAATCTAAAGCTTCTTCAAGAGAATACTTGAAGTCTTCCATCAGCCACATTGCCATATCTTTGATACGGGCATTAATCAATATGCCTATCTGTCCGGCTGAAAGTTTTGTTTGTCCTTCCATAATTATATATTTTTCTTTTGTGGGCAAATTTACAAAGAAATATCGAGAATACCACATATTTTATATATAAAAGTTTGGAGAATACAAAGAAAACTTGTAATTTTGCCTGAAAGAATGGATTTTTAGTGACACGAACAAAATAAACAGAAGAAATCATGATAAACGACAGAAGACAACTGGCTGACGTATATCAGCAAACTATAGATATTGTACTGGATGGACATTACACCTCTGAGAATGGGGAGGAAGTGAAACTGCCCGACAACACGAAGATGTTGAAGGGAAGCAGATTCTATACCAAGCCACTGGATGCTTCAAACATACCTACCCTTGCAGATGGTTCTACCAAGATTATCGTGAAGAATGACGACAGCATTCATTGCGGTCATCTGTTGCAACAGGAAGGATACAATCCCGTGGTTCTCAACCTGGCAAGCCGTCGCAACCCGGGCGGTGGAGTGAAGAACGGAAGCCGGGCTCAGGAGGAGAGCCTCTTCCGCAGCACCAACCTCTTTCTCTCTATGTATCGCTATGCGGAATATGCCGAGGATTACGGTCTGGAGAAAAGCAAGTTCCAATATCCGATGCCTGTGAGATTCGGAGGCATCTATGTGCCAGATGCTACCGTGTTCAGAGCTGGAGCTAAGGATGACTTCGCCTTGCTCGATATTCCTTATTATATGTCGTTCGTGGCAGTAGCTGCCATCAATCATCCTGATTTAGATAGAGATGGGAACATCTGTGAAGAAGATGCCGCATTGACAAAGAACAAAATGAGGACGATGCTGCGTATCGGTCTGCTGAACGGACACGACAGCATCGTGCTCGGTGCATTCGGTTGCGGTGCCTTTCACAATCCTCCGAAACATATCGCAAGACTGTTTCACGAAGTCATCAACGAGAAGGAGTTCAAGGACAAGTACAAGCTCATCGCCTTCGCCATCCTTGAAGACCATAACTCGCCAAGAGGTGGAAACCTGCAACCCTTCATCGAGGAATTCAAGTCATAAACTCCCACAGATTTGGCTTTCCCTTCGGCCGCCGATTTTCAATTCACAGATTCACACAGATGGGGCTTGATTAGCAGTAATCAATGCCCCGTTTCTCGCACTCACCTCGCAGGGCGGCGAGGAAGTAGCTGCGTTCGCTGCCCCAACCACGAACCTTGCGCTCATGATCTATGGTCTGCTTCAAACGCTCATCGCTGTATGCGGCAAAACGGGCAGCATACTCTGAAATTCTTGACTCGGCATAACCTGCACCAACAGTTGATGACTCAGCATTAGCTGCCTTAATTGTTGATGACTCGGCATTAGCTGCCATTACATTCTCATTGTTCTTTAAATCTGAATTTGGATTCATAAAGATAATTATTTTAAGTTGTTAAACACTTACACATTCTTTTACCACCGTGGTTATCTCTATGCGAAACTCGGTTGGTGTGCCGCAACTGGGCAACTCTTAATGCTTGATTTCGGGTGCAAAAGTACATCATTATTCTGAAACCACCAAATTTTTTCGGGATTATTTTTCCTGTTTTTTTCCCTTCTTCTAAAGAAGAAGATTCTTCGGGGTAGCAGATAGTAAGGAAGAGAAATCCTTTAATGGTTAAACTTTCCTATATTTGCATTATAATAGTATTATAATAATAAAATTATAATTACCTTTGTAAATTGACAATCAGAAAGATAAAAACAATTGAAATATAAAAACAAAGAATGATATGATACAGCAAGTAGAATTTTCATTGCGTCCACTTCCTCGCGGCTTTCACCTCGTAACCAACGAGGTGATGAGGAACCTGCCAGCGCTGCCTAAGACAGGGATTCTGAATCTCTTCGTAAGACATACCAGTTGCGGATTGTCGCTGAACGAGAACTTCGACCCAGATGTGAGACATGACTTGAAGGGTATCTTCGAAAGACTGGTTCCGGATGGCGACCCAAGATACCTGCACCAGGATGAAGGACCGACGGATATGTCGGCTCATGCCAAATCGAGCATGGTGGGTGTATCGCTCACCATTCCCATTACCAACGGCAGATTAAACCTCGGAACATGGCAGGGGATCTACCTCTGTGAATTCAGAGAGGGAGGCGGAAGCCGACACCTCATCGCAACGATTATCGGGGAATAAAGATAAAAACGAGGATGTTCGCACATCCTCGTTTTTACGTTAACATCATCATTTATTCTATTGCGTCCAATTCCGCTTCATCCTCTTCCTTCTCCTCTTTCTTTCCGAAATTAGGATCAATCTTCAGGAAAGCAGTAACCAGGAAGGTGATGGCGCAACATGCCATCACGATGATGAAGAACATGCGGTAACCTACCATATCCTTCAGATATCCAGAAACCATGCCCGGCAGCATCAATCCGAGATAGGAGATGCCCGTACAGATGGAATAATGGGAGGTCTTGAACTTTCCCTGACTGTAGAACAGCATGTAGAGGGTAAGAACCGTGAAGCCCAGACCATAACCCAACTGCTCGACAAAAAGACAGCTGGAAACCACGATGAGGTTGCTGTTGAGCGAGTAACTCAGATAGATGTAAACCACATCAGGCAAGGTGATGGCGCAAACCAGAGGCCAGAGCCATTTCTTCATTCCATCCCTGCTCACCAGAATACCACCAAGAATTCCACCCAGCAGCAAACCTATCAATCCCACAGTACCGTTGGCAAAGCCATATTCCTGAGGTGACAGTCCCAGTCCACCCTGCGAATTAGGACGGAGGATGAAGGTCTTGGTCATAGTGTTCAGAAGCGCTTCAGGGAATCGGTAGAGTAAGAGAAAGAGCATCACACAGACGGTTTCACCCAATCCGAACTTCACGAAGAAGGTGCGGAACATGTTCTTCAGTTCATGAGCCACTTCACCCACCGTTCTGTCGGTCTGCACATCATCCTTCGGGCGCGGCATGAAGCGGCTGTGGTAGAGCCACAAACCGATGAAGATACCTGCCAGTCCGTAAAAGATAAGCGCCCATGAGAAGCGAATCTGGTTGCGGAAGAGAACCTGAAGCACACCTGCCAGCATCACCAGAAACCCATTCACAAAGATGATGGCGAGGCGGTAGAAGGTATTTCGCAAGCCTACAAACTTAGTCTGCGTATGTTCATCCAGCTCAATCATGTAGAAACCATCTGCCGAAATGTCGTGAGTGGCACTACAGAAAGCGATGAGGAAGAAGAAGCACATCGTTGCCTGGAACCAGAAGGCTGTAGGCAGCGAGAAGGCGATGCCGGCAAGGGCAGCTCCGATGAGTGCCTGCATGGTGAGCACCCACCAGCGCTTAGTCTTCAGCAAATCTATGAACGGACTCCACAAGGGTTTGATGACCCAGGGAAGGGCGAGCCATCCGGTATAGAGACCCACCTCAGCATCGGTCAGCCCCAACTGCATGTACATCACCACAGAGAGGGCGGTTACGATGACGTTGGGGAGTCCTTCTGCAAAATAGAGGGTCGGAATCCATGCCCATGGACTCCGACTGTTTTTCTTAGTTACCATTTTACATCACTATTTATAAAGTTTCTTGATTTCAGCACCCTGATAGTAGTGCAGCAGGATGGCATCATAATGATAACCCTGCTCGCCCATCACGGCAGCACCAATCTGGCAGAGGCCTACTCCGTGCCCCCAACCGGCTCCGATGAGTTCGAAACGCTGAGGCACTCCCTGTTCATCCTTATCATATTTATCCACCACGAAGGCTGAACTCAGCAGATGACTGTCGCTCAGCGTACGGCGGATTTCGAGTTCCTTACCGATGGTAAAGATCTTCTCTGTTCCGATGATCTGGAGCTTGCTGATTCTTCCACTCTTTCCGCGCTCCACGGCCTTCATGTCTAGGATGGCACCCAGGTCCATCTTCAGTTTGTCGGCGATGAGCTGCTGCAACTTCTCCTGACTGAGCGTTTCCTTCCAGCGGTAGAAATTGACGGTTTCCTGATCATAGTCGTTGAGCACTTCTGACAGGATTTTCTTGTCCTGCGTGTTGCAGAAAGCTGGCGGATTGAAGCGGATCCATTTCTCAGCCTCTTCCTCATTGGTCAGATTAGGCAGTATATGTTCCACGCCCAGGGCAATGTCGCGAACCGCCGTGAGATAAGTCTTCGGCGTGTCCTCCCAGCAATACTGGAATTCCTCGGTTATTCCGCCGCAGCATTTCGAGAATCTTGCATCGCAGATTTCGTCGCCGTCCATCAGAATCTGTCCCTTGGTCTGGCGGATGGCTTCAGCTACATGGGGCGATGTTTCCTTGGTGATACCCTGGTAGCGCTGGCAGTGGTCGTCGGCACATACATCAAAGAGGGTGTGGTCTTCGCGGTCGTACCAGCGGATGAGCGTATCTTCCTTCTTGGTGAAGGAGAAGAAGTTGTTGCCGCTCTCAGCCACCTCTCGGCGCTTCTTCATCTGTGCCAGAAGCCATGAACGGGAGATGACGGCGTGCGCCTTCAGGAGTTCGAGACTCGAAGTGGCACTCATCTCACTGCTGATGACGCTCTCCAGATATTTCTCTACAGGCAACTCATTGATTGCCACAATCTTATCCGATTCTACCACAAAGCGGAGCGTTCCCAGGAAGGTTTGAGTTTCCTTGCGTTCCCAGTGGAAGTTGACGCCGATGGTTACGTCGCTCAGCGAAAACGAGGCGTCGGCACTCTGCGGATGGAAGGTGAGCTGGCTGTACTGGTTGCCGTTCCAAAGCACACCGCCCTCAGAGAATTCTACCACCTGTTCGCCCAGCACCTTTTCGCCCTTGGCAAGATAAGGTTTGTTGAGCGAGAAATGAATCTTCTGCGCACTCACGATGCCCACCGTTACGTCGGGCTGCTTACCTTTATTATATAAGGTGGAAGAGGCTTCGGCTGCATCCTCGGCATCCTTAGATGCCTTCAGTTTGGCGATGATGGCGTTCATCTTTTCTTCCGAAACGCCACATTCCTGCAGCAGCGAGAGGGCTTTCTCCTCGGTCAGCTTTCGGAAATCTTCCTCACGAGGGGTGATGATGAGTCCGCTCATATCCAGTGCTCCCGGCGAAACCACAAACTGGGCGTCGCCTTCGGCAAAATAGGCTTCCGGACGGTGCTTTTCTCTCGGAATGACCACGCTGATAAATTCCTCGCCCTTGCGCCAGGAGATGATGTTCATCATCGGTTCGGTTTCATCGCCACGCTGAGGCATTGCCTTGTAGAGACGGCGGAAGAGGGCCTCATCGCTCTCAGCACTCTTCGAGATGATGACGAAGGCGGGAACGATGAAGTCGCGAACCACTGAGATTTTCTCCTCATCATTGAGAGAGATGATGTCGGTCAGGTTGCGGGAGAGACGCTGCCAGTTGGTCTGAAGAGGAAGGATGCCGTTGGTTCCTGCCTGGAAATGAAGATGGTCTGGAGCCGATGCACCACACTTCGGACCGTTGTAGAACACCATCAGGTCGCTGTGCAGACTGATGAAGCGGTGCATCTCGCCGTAGTTCTTGTAGATGAGCTGAGGCTGATGCTTGCGTGCCGGAATGGTTAAGTGGACTGGCAGAATCGGGAACGGATTCACCAGAAGATGGAATTTTTCGTCTATCTGCTTCGACATCTGCTCCTTAGGACGGTTTTTGTCGCAAAGGAAACAAGGGCGCTCGCCCAGGGTTTTCTTATCTATCTTGGCGCCCGTACTTACGATGCGGGCTGGGTTCCACTGCAGTTTCAGCTGGTCGGAGAATTGGCGGGTTTCTACATGCTTGAGGTCGCGGAAGCGGTGGCGCGCATCGGTCCAAACCTCCAGCTGACGGTTGAAGAAACGCGAGATACTGCTGTCTTCCATAATGTCGGCCTTGCCCTGCAGCATGTGCTGGCGTGCCTTCAGTTCCATGGTGCGCAGGCGGTCCTTATACAGGTTGTTGGCGTTCATCTTCTCTACGCTGAGGGCTGCATCGCTGTTACCTCCCCAGCGGCGGCAGAGGTAGAGTTCGTCGTAGATTCTGCCGATGCGGTAACGGCGTGAGAATGCCAAGCCGAGCGCATAATCCTCACCATACGAGGTGTTAGGAAACTGGATCTGTCTGACCAGCGGAGTGAAGAAGGCGCGCGGAGCACCCAACCCGTTGATACGCAGCGCATTGTTGCATCCGTTTTCATCGGTCCACTCCTTGTGATCTATCAGTCCCGGTGGCAGGGTATTGAGGTCGAAGTCGCACATGCGGTATGAGCCGATAATCATGGCTGCCTTCTGCTTGTAGAAGGCATCTACTATCTTCTGAAGTGTCTTTGGTGAAGAATAGAGGTCATCGCTGTCAAGCTGTACAGCAAACTTTCCGCAGAAACTGCTGTTGATGGCTTCGTTCCAGCATCCGCCTATTCCCAGGTCGGTTCTCTCCGGCACAATCTGTATCAGGTTGTCGACTTTAAGTTCATCCAGTATTTCGCCGGTGCGGTCGGTAGAATGGTTGTTTACCACAATGACGTTAAACTTGAAGCTTGCCTTCTGTCCCAGCGCACTCTTCACGGCATCAGCCACCGTCTTTTCACGGTTGAAGACGGGGATGATGACAGATGCCTCGTATTCAAAATCCTGCTCACCGAAGTCGGGCTGGCGGTAGAAGGTGGTGTCTATCAGGGCGCCCACCTTGCCCAAATGCTGGGTGCATGCCTTTTCCATCTCAATCTGCACCTCGCGGTTGCGCGGGTTTACATAGTCAAACTGCTTCTCGCCGCTCTTACGGGTGTCGAGTTCGGCTTCTGAATAGAGGAATTCGTTAAGATGGAAGATTTCGCCCACGCGGCTCAGATAGAGACGGAGGTCGTAGAGGGCGGCAAACTGATACTCTTCGCGGTCGGGTTGGGCGATGTAGTCGGCCAGCGCCTGTGCCTTGATGCACCAGAGGCTTCCAAAGTCGAAGTCATCTCGCAAAGAACCTGACTGGTAGTCAATTACCGGATGTTTCTCCATTTTGCCTTCCACCATCTTGTAGTGGTCGGCGTAAACCATGACGGCATCCGTATCATCTGCCACTCTGAGGAATCGCTCCAGCGTGTTGTTTCCCCATCCTATGGTGGTGTGGCGGGTACAGATCATCACGTAGTCGGCATCTGTATTTTCAGCGATGCTGACAATGGTGTTACTGCTTTCCAGGCGGTCGGTGATGACAAACGTACATCCTTCGGGCACCTGATGATGAGCGGCAAAATCAGCACTCACCAGGAAGTGGATATGCTGTACAGTCTTGTACTCATGAAGCACCGACAAGGCATTCTGCGCATCGCCGATGTATTCGCAAGGCAAGAAAAGGTCTATTTTTTCTCTCATTTTCTTACGTTATTTTTGTTCACTTCAGCCCTTTTCGGGGGGCTAAATCTGTGTTTTTTATCTTTATTTTATCTTATTATATTAAAATATGTGGCAAAGATACTAATTTTTCGGCAAAAAACACTATCTTTGCAGTATGAATAATGAAAAAAAATATCTTTTGGGCCTTACACTTGCCGAATTGAAGCAGGTGGCAAAGGACTTAGGCATGCCCGCCTTCACCGGTGGGCAGATGGCGAAGTGGCTCTATGAGCAGCATGTGAAGAGCATTGATGAGATGACCAACATCTCGAAGGCGAACCGTGCCAAACTCGCTGCCGAATACGAAATAGGATGCTTCGGATATTCCGATGCACAACATTCGGTGGATGGTACCATCAAGTACCTCTTCCCTACCCGAAGCGGCAAATTTGTCGAGACGGTTTACATCCCCGACAAAGACCGCGCCACGCTGTGCGTTTCTTCGCAGGTGGGATGCAAGATGAACTGCCTGTTCTGCCAGACCGGCAAGCAGGGGTTTGAGGGCAGCTTGCCTGCAGGCGACATTCTGAACCAGGTTTACTCGCTGCCTGAGGTAGACAAGCTTACCAACATTGTGTTCATGGGTCAGGGCGAGCCGATGGATAATCTCGACAATGTGCTGCGCGCCACAGAGATTCTCACCGCCGACTACGGCTGGGCATGGAGCCCGAAGCGCATCACGGTAAGTTCGGTGGGCGTGAAGAACAAGCTGAAGCGGTTCCTGGAAGAGAGCGACTGCCATGTGGCCATTAGCATGCACGACCCTATCCCTTCTGAGCGCGCTGAACTGATGCCTGCCGAAAGGGGCATGGGCATTGAGCAGGTAGTAGAACTGCTGAGGAACTATGATTTCTCTCATCAACGCCGCCTGAGTTTCGAATACATCGTCTTTAAGGGCGTAAATGACAGTATGCAGCATGCCAAGGCCATCATCAAGCTGGTGAAGGGACTTGACTGCCGCTTCAACCTGATCCGTTTCCACCAAATTCCAGACATTCCTCTGCAAGGTGTGGATGATGAGAAGATGGAGCAGTTCCGTGATTACCTCACCCAGCATGGTGTCTTCACCACCATCCGTGCCAGCCGCGGCCAGGACATCTACGCTGCCTGCGGTCTGCTCAGCACCTCGAAGAAAATCGGAGAAATCCGTGAGCACGAGGATGAAGAGAAGATGAATAAGTAAGGAAAGGTGGGGGGAGAAATGGTTAGAGAATCTTTAAAGATCCTACTTGCCGGCTGTCTTTTGTTCCTTTTTCTGGCAAGTTGCAGCCCAGGAGGAGGAAGAAACAGAAAACTGCCCAAGAGCACAGGACAGCCTTACGAGGTGGTACTCGAGGGAGATACCGACAGCATCGTTACGAAGATACTGACGGAAGAGGTGCCTGCCCTGCCCCAACCCGAACCGCTCTGCCGGCTCATCCAGGTTAAGAAGGGCAAGATCCACGGCAGCTACCTGCTCGTAAGAACTCGCATCGTAGTAAACATCCCGGCAGCGGAATTCTCAGTCAGGCTGAGCCGCAACGAGAATGCTTCACCGCAGACCGTCATCCGCATCTCTGCCCGCTCGCCGCAGCAACTCAGAGAGAAACTCAACCCCGAGAAACTGCGCCAGCTCGTAGATGAGACTGAACTGGAGCACCTCGCCTCCATCATCTCCACCAACCCGAGCAAGCAGAACCGCGAGATGCAGCAGCTGGTAAAGAAGAACTTCGGCATCAGCATGAACATCCCTGCCGAAATGCAGGCCAGCAAGAAGGCGAAGAACTTCATCTGGATTTCAAACAACACCAGTTCGGGCATGAAAAACCTCATCCTCATGAAAGTGAAGAGGGAAGAACGAAGAGGGAAAGCCAATTCTGATGCTTTTCCTGCTCAAGAGAAGCAGCAGATTGACAGCATGCTCCGCACAAACATGCCCGGCGAAACCGACAGCATGTACATGATAATCCCGGTCCTTTCAGAAAAAGGACTCTGGGAGATGAAGGGCGACGCCATGGGAGGCCCCTACGTGATGAGGCGCATCCGCCTGAGAAAAACGGGGGATGAAATCATCATCATCGGCTTCGTCTATGCGCCCGAAATGAAAAAGAAAATATTAATCAAGCAGCTAGAAGCTGCGATTTCTACTATAAAATAAAACGATAAATGGACAGCAAAAAGATTAGAGTGGCCATCACTCACGGAGATACCAACGGTATCGGATACGAACTCATTTTTAAGGCATTCAGTGAGCCAGAGATGTTGGAGTATTGTACCCCTATCATCTACGGTTCGCCTAAAGTGGCAGCTTATTACCGCAAGGCGATGAATCTGCCTGCCCAGTTCTCCATCATCCAGAAAGCAGAAGATGCTGAAGACGGAAGAATCAACCTCCTGCCAGCTGTAGACGAGGAGGTAAAGGTTGACATGGGCATGCCTACTCAGGAATCGGGTACGGCAGCCATCAAGGCACTTGACCGAGCCATGACCGACTACCGCGACGAGCTCTTCGACGTGCTCGTTACCGCACCGGTAAACAACCAGAACGCACAATTTGAGGGCTTCCAGTTCAAGGGCCACAAGGAATACATTGAAACTTGCCTGGGCGAAGGTGCCAAGGGCCTTTCCATCCTCTGCGGCGGCGACCTTCGCATCGCATCCGTAACTGGAAAGACTCCGCTCAAGGACGTGCCGGCAGCTATCACCCAGGAGCTCATCATCGAGAAGGTGAAGCAGATGCACACATCACTGAAGCGAGACTTCATGATTACCAACCCGCGCATCGCCGTGCTCGCCCTGAATCCTAGCAACAACGGTGAGGAGAGCTGCGGACCAGAGGAAGCCAGCATCATCATCCCAGCCATTGACCAGCTTGCCGAGCAGAAAATACAAGCTTTTGGTCCTTACCCTGCTGACGAGTTCTTCGGCAACGGCCATTTCGTAGAGTTCGACGGCATCATGGCCATGTATCATGATCAGGCTACTACCCCGTTCCATTCTCTCTACACCGAGGATGGCGTACTCTTTACTGCCGGCCTGCCACTCGTGCACACCGCTGCCAACACCACTCCTAGCTACAGCATCACGGGCTGCAACGAAGCCGATGCAAACTCCTTCCGCCACGCCATCTACTTGGCGCTGGATGCCTTCTGCAACCGCGAAGACTATGATGAGGCCTACGAGAATCCACTGCCTAAACTCTACCACGAGAAGCGTGACGAGAGTGAGAAGGTAAGATTCTCCATCCCTAAGAAAAAGGGATAAGAGAAAGATTCCCTATTCCCGAGAAAAAGCGGAATAAAGAAAGATTCGGGAGGGCAGATGACGCAAAAAAGGCAAATCTGCCCTGTAATCAGACCTCCCGAACGTTAAAATTAAAAAAAAATGCAGATAATTCAGAAAAAATGAGTAATTTTGGCAGCTAAATGGATACTTCCGAACTACAAAAGATAAAACAACGCTACAATATCGTCGGTAACAGCGACGGATTGAACCATGCGCTCGACGTAGCCCTACAGGTAGCGCCGACCGATCTCTCCGTGCTCATCATCGGCGAGAGCGGTGTGGGTAAGGAAATCATTCCAAGGGTGATTCACGACAATTCGCCACGCCGCAGAGAGAAATATTTCGCCATCAACTGTGGAAGCATTCCGGAGGGAACCATTGACAGCGAACTCTTCGGACATGAGAAGGGTTCCTTCACTGGAGCCATAGGCGAAAGCGAAGGATACTTCGGTATTGCCAACAAGGGTACCATCTTCCTCGACGAGGTGGGCGAACTCCCGATACAGACGCAGGCAAGACTGCTGCGCGTGCTCGAAACGGGAGAATACATCCGCGTGGGTGGAACTGAGATAAGGAAAACGGATGTCCGCATCGTGGCAGCCACCAACGTAAACATGCGCAAGGCTGTGAGCGAAGGCCGCTTTCGCGAGGACCTCTACTACCGCCTCAACACCATCCCGATACAGATGCCTGCATTGAGAGAGCGTGGCGACGACATTCTCCTGCTCTTCCGCCTCTTCGCCATGCAGATGGCCGAAAAATACCGTCTGCCTAAGATTTCACTCTCAGATGAGGCCAAGCAGATCATGCTGAAATACAAGTGGCCGGGAAATGTGAGACAGCTCAAGAACATTACCGAACAGATGTCAGTGCTAAGCCGAGAAAGAGAAATCGATGCACAGACTCTCACCCAGTTTATTCCGAGAGATGAGGAGACTACACAGCTCGCCACCATACAGAAGGATGGCAAGGACGACCATAGCTACGCCAGCGAGCGCGAACTGCTATACAAAATTCTCTACGAACTGAGGGGCAACGTGAGCGACCTGAGACGAGAGATGAACAGCCTGCGCAAGCAACTCGATGAAGCACGCCAGTTGGGCGGTACAGGCGGATATGTTTCTCCGGTTCAGCCGGATACCCAGGTAGCTCCAGTATCATCCGTATCTCCGGTTTCATCGGTTTCTCCGGTATCTTCCGTACCTCCGATTACCGATCTCGACGAGCTACAACACATCCGTCAGGAAATAGCTACAGGAGGCATGAGGGGCACTTACAAACCCGAAGCCGAGGATGCTGAGATTGAGGAGATCAAGGAAGAAAACGAGAATCTGAACCTCAGCGATCTTAGCAAGCAGATGATAGAAAAGGCACTGGAGAGAAACAACGGAAACCGCAAGAAAGCGGCAGAAGAACTGGGAATCTCCGACAGAACTCTGTACAGAAAGATTAACAAATATAAGTTATGAAGCATATACGCGCGTACCTATATATAATAGGAGTCACACTGATGGTGGCGGTCATGGCAGCATGCTCCGTGAGCTACAAGTTCAACGGTGCCAGCATCGACTACACCAAAACCAAGACCATACAGATAGCCGACTTCCCTATCAGAAGTTCGTATGTGTGGGGTCCGATGGGTCCAATGTTCAACAATGAACTCAAGGATAAGTTTGCCAGCAACACCCAGCTCATACAGGTGTCACGCAACGGAGACCTGAAGATAGAGGGCGAAATCACCCAATATTCTCAGCGCAACAAGTCGGTTAGTTCTGAGGGATACTCAGCACAGACCGAGCTCAGTATCACCGTAAACGTACGTTTCACCAACACCAAGAACCATACCGAGGACTTCGAAAAGCAGTTTACATCTGCCAAGACCTACGACACCACTCAGAGCCTTGCCTCGGTGCAGGAAGAACTGGTAACCCAGATTATCAAAGACCTGGTAGACCAGATATTCAACGCTACGGTAGCTAACTGGTAAAGTAAGTGAAGAACGAAGAGTGAAGAATTTAACGGCTTTACTAATCATAAAGTTCAAAACTCAATGTTTAAAGTTCAAAATAAAGTAAAAATATCGTGGAATTAAACAGATTGATACAACACCCGGAGGAAATGAACCGAGAGACGCTCTACGACTTGCGCGCCCTCTTGGCCTTATATCCGTATTATCAGACGGCACGCCTGCTGATGTTGAAGAATCTGTACCTGCTCCACGACCCGAGTTTCGACGAAGAACTGCGCCGTGCAGCCATCTACATCACCGACCGTAAGATTATCTTCGAGATGGTAGAAGCAGCCCACTATCAGATAAAAAACGCCCCTGAAGAGGCTGAATCCGACAAGCAGCAAGGCGTAAGAGGAATAGGAGCAGAAAAACACGGAGACCGTACTAGCGACCTCATCGATCACTTCCTGGGATCCATTCCTATGGAAGGAGACGAAGAAGAGAAGAAGGAGAAACGTAAGCCTACACCTGCTGACGCGGCTGTAGACTATGTGGCTTATCTCATGGAGACCGAAGACCAGCAGGAGCCAGAAGATACTTCGCGCACCATGAGTCTCATCGACGACTTTATGGAGGATGGCGGTTTCAAACTGCCTAAAATCCAGCAGGACGAAGATTACAAACCAGAATTTACTCCCGAACTTCAGACCGATTCCGGCAAGGATGGCGAAGAGGAAAACAGCGGTGTATTCACCGAAACCCTCGCCCGCATCTACATCAAGCAGGGCAAGTATCAGAGGGCTTACGAAATCATCAGCCGCCTGCATCAGCAGCATCCTGACAAGAACGGATATTATGTTGACCAGCTCAGATTCCTTGAGAAACTGATGCTGAACAGCAAGAAGAAATAAAGAAGAATAATAAATAAATAAAACTAGTTTTAAAAAATGGCTTACACATTATTAGTAGTATTAATCGTCCTGGTAGCTATCCTGATGATTTTCATCGTGCTCATCCAGGAATCAAAGGGAGGTGGACTTGCAAGTAACTTCTCTTCAACCAACTCAATCATGGGTGTTCGCAAGACCACTGACATTGTTGAGAAATTAACATGGGGCCTCGCTGCAGCCTTGGTTGTCATCAGCGTGGCATGTGCTTATGTAGCCCCTCAGGCAGCTGGCGAAAGCAGTGTTTTGGAGGGAGCCACTCAGGAGCAGACCGCTCTTCCTGCTATGCCAGGTGCTAGCAAGGATGCAGCAGCAGGTGCGCAGAAGGCTATTCCTGCAGCTGGTGCAGATGCCCAGAAGACAGCTCCAGTTGTTCCAACAAGCCCTGCAAAATAAAAAATAAGAAAAAAGGTACGAAAAAATTTGGTAGAACCATTTTTTTTTCGTACCTTTGCACCCGCTTAACAAGAATATGGTGGACGTAGTTCAGTTGGTTAGAGCGTCAGATTGTGGTTCTGAATGTCGTGGGTTCGAGTCCCACCTTCCACCCAATTATTTTTGAAAAAGCAAAACATAACCAATATGGTGGACGTAGTTCAGTTGGTTAGAGCGTCAGATTGTGGTTCTGAATGTCGTGGGTTCGAGTCCCACCTTCCACCCAAGATAAACCCTGCAAGATTCATTTCTTGCAGGGTTTCTTGTTATATATCCGTATTGAGCGGAATTCTTTTTTGTCATATAAACGAATTACAATAGTACTTCTTAAATTATATTATAGACTGAAAACATACAAAAAAGCCTGCTAAGGGAAGAAAATATCCCTCTAGCAGGCATTCATATAAGGATGAATTGAAAACCTATCTGATTACTTTCACTTCACCATCCTTAGCAATCTTAACGATGCTGGAAGGCTGATGTGGTTTATGCTCCTGACGGCGGCTCCAGCAAACATAATCTACAGCATTGAGGATTTCCTCGGAGATGTCGCGATAATTCTGTGCAGCAGGCTCACCACTCACATTAGCACTTGTACTTACAATAGGCTTCTGAAAACGGTAACAGAGTTGTTTGGAGAAAGGCTCATAGGTTATACGCATCGCCAGACTTCCATCCTCTGCTACCAGATTATTAGCCACTCCACTCGCATCATCAAGAATAACCGTAGTAGGCTTTACAGGCATGGCAGCATCGATGAAATCCCATGCTACCTGTGGCACATTGCGGAAATAACGCGCCATGCGGTCAGCAGAATCTATCAGGCAGATAAGCGCCTTAGAATCGTCACGTTTCTTTATTTCATAAACTTTCTTTACCGCTTCAGGGTTGGTGGCGTCGCATCCTATGCCCCATACGGTATCTGTAGGATAGAGTATCACTCCACCCTTTCGCATGCACTCTACAGCACGCTTGATATCTTCATCTACAGTCATAATACTATAAAACTAAAAATCAAAAATCTTTTGAATCTTAAAAATTGTCACTAACATCTTTCTTCAAACACTCATAATAAGCTATGTCCTTCATACCATTGAGAAAAGCAGAAGCATCCATGCGTTTCTTGCCACTGAGCTGCAACTCCTGAATAATGAGCCATTCATCAAGGCAGGCTACTTGTAACGACTTCCCCTCAACGCGGAGCGATCCCACAGGCGCATCACCACGCTTCATACATGAAAGACGGGTAGAAAATATCTTAAGTACCTGAATTTTCTGTGTACTCTGCTTATGGGATGGATGAGCAGTAGGCTCAGGGAACCTCACGTAATCATCATCTCCCTTAGGATCGTCAAAGAATACTACTGTCTCCTTCTTCTTAATTTCAGTCCATGCACCAGGGTATGGAGAAAGACCGCGGATGAAATCATACACCTGCTTGGCAGGCTTGTGGAAGTCGATGCGGCAAGTATCCTTGAAGATTTTCGGAGCCGGCTTAAGTTCGGCACCCTGTCCTATCATTTCGCTCTGAGGAATGGAACCGATATTGCCATCGGCAGCGATGAGCGCATCAATGGTTTCCAGCGCCAATTCAGCACCAAGATGCATCAACCCGTCGTAAACATACTCCACATTTGCCGTCTCCGGAATAGGAAAACGTTTCTGCAGGATAATGCGACCGGTATCAATATCGTGGTCGAGGAAGAAGGTGGTAACACCCGTCTCCTTCTCGCCATTAATCACTGCCCAGTTGATAGGCGCCGCACCGCGATACTGCGGAAGGAGAGCTGCATGTACATTAAAAGTACCATATTTCGGCATCGACCAAACCACCTCTGGCAGCATGCGGAAAGCAACTACCACCTGCAAGTCAGCCTGATAAGAACGCAACTGCTCCACAAAGTCAGGGTCCTTCATCTTTACAGGCTGCAGCACCGGTAAACCATGCTCTACGGCATACTGCTTAACCTGCGAAGGTTGCAGCGTATCCTGATGTCTGCCCACCGGTTTATCAGGCTGGGTAACCACAGCCACCACGTTATAACCGCCCTCTACCAGGCACCTGAGGGATTCTACCGCAAACTCCGGTGTTCCCATGAAAACAATTCTCAAATCCTTCTTCTCCATAAAACACTAATATTTTAAAATAAAACCAGCAAAGCCGTTGAATGCTTCACTCATCGTTCTTCACTCTTCACTTAAAACTCCTACTCTGCCGACATATCCGCTACAATCTGCCTGTACATGGAATAGATTCTAGTACGGCTGATGTAACCCTTAAGTACGCCTGCCACATCAACCACTGGCAGTTGGGCGGCATCGGTTTTATCAAATTTCTGCATCACCTCGTCCATACTGTCATGTTCGGTAAGAACGGCAGCAGGCTGCATCATCAGCTGACGCACGGTGAAATGCTGATACAGTTCGGTGCGGAAGATAATGTGGCGAATCTTCGTAATATCTATTACTCCCAACAGCACACCCGCCTGATCCAAAACAGGCAGAAAGTTGTTGTTACTGCGACTTATCTCACTCACCAGCTTGCTCATCGGCAGATCCGGACCTACCGGATGATAATCTTTCTCAATGACATCCTGCATGCCCAGCAGGGTGAGCGCAGCCTTGTCAATATGGTGGGTGAGCAGCTTGCCCTCTCTAGCCAGACGCAGGGCGTAGATGCTGTGACTCTCGAAGATGCTGATGGTGAGCAGCGAAGAGATGCACACTATCATCAGCGGCATGAAGAGCTGGTAGCCGCCCGTGAGTTCCGCGATGAGGAAGATGCCCGTAAGCGGTGCATGCATCACGCCCGTAATGAGGCCCGCCATACCCATCAGTGTAAAGTTCTGCTCAGGAACATAGACACCTACCTGATTCACATTCCAAAGGCGCGCAAAGAGGAAACCGGCAAAACCTCCGATAATGAGCGAAGGAGCAAAGGTACCACCGCATCCGCCACTGCCGTTGGTGGCCGAGGTAGCAAAAACCTTGGTAAAGGTTACCAAGGCGATGTAGAGGATGAGCAGCTGGTTGTGCCCGTAGAAGAGCGAACGGCTCATCACCTGCCCCCAGTCTTCCACATTCTGTCCCTTCAGCAGCACGTTGACAGCCGAATATCCCTCGCCATAGAGCGAAGGGAAGAGGAAGATGAGCGAACTCAGAATCAGTCCACCAAAGAGCAGCTTTACGTATGGATAAGGCGAAAGCTTGGCAAAGAAGCCCTCGCATGCCGACATGGTGCGCATGAAATAAAGGCTCACCAAACCGCAAAAGATGCCCAATAACAAGCAGGCAGGCACGCGGTCGAGCGCCCACGGATTGGTAAGCGTAAAATCGAAAAGGCTCTTGGAGCCCATCAGGATGTAGGTAAAGCAAGTGGCTGTTACACAACTGATAAGGATAGGCAGCAAGGAAGCCATGCTCAGGTCTACCATCAGCACCTCGAGCGTAAATACGAGTCCGGCAATGGGCGCCTTGAAGATGCCGGCAATGGCTGCGGAAGCGCCACAGCCCACCAGCAGAATCATGGTTTTCTTGTCCATGCGGAAAATTTGCCCCAGGTTTGACCCGATGGCCGAGCCCGTGAGCACAATAGGTGCCTCGGCTCCCACAGAACCACCGAAACCGATGGTGATGCCTGATGCCACCACCGACGACCAGCAGTTGTGGGCCTTGAGCTTGGAATTTTTGGTAGAGATGGCGTAAAGCACACGGGTGATACCGTGGGAAATATTATCTCTGACCACATATTTAATAAAGAGCATGGTGAGGTAAATGCCCACAATCGGGAAGAGCAGGAAGAGCAGGTTATAGGTGCCCTTGTTAAATCCCGAAGTGAGCAGCAACTGTATTTCGTGCACAATGCCGTGCAGGAAATATCCTGCCACCGACGCCAGAAGGCCGATGATAAAAGCCAGGATAAGGGTCATTTGGCGGTCAGAAATATGTTTTTTCTGCCAATCCACCATCTTACTGACCCATCCCTCTTTCTGCTCGTTGTAATCTAGAATTTCTTCATCCATCTTTTTTACATTGATTTAGAATTCCGATGTGAAATGGAACTTGATGTGTTCAAAATCCTGCTGCGCCATGCTCAACACGTAGCCCGAATCGGCAAGAAAGACATCGCGCCCCTCAATATCCTTGGCCATGTACTGGTACTTGCGCTTCTTGAAGTTCTCGAGTTCCTTCTCGTCATCTGCCTCTATCCAGCAAGCCTTGTGAAGATGCACGGGCTCCCAGCGGCACTTGGCGTTGTACTCGTTCTCCAGGCGGTACTGGATAACCTCGAACTGCAGCTGACCAACCGTGCCCACGATGCGGCGGCCGTTGAACTGGTTGACGAAGAGCTGCGCCACACCCTCGTTCATGAGCTGCTCCAATCCCTTCTGGAACTGCTTGCTCTTCATCGGGTCATCATTCTCGATGTACTTGAAAAGGAGTGGAGAGAAGCTTGGCAAACCGCGAAAATGCATCTTCTCTCCCTCCGTCAACGTATCTCCTATCTTGAAAATACCGTTGTCTGGCAAACCTACAATGTCACCCGGATAAGCCTCGTCAATGGTACTCTTGCGCTGTGCCATGAACTGGGTAGGCGAAGAGAAACGCACGTTCTTATCCAAGCGCACGTGGTAATATGGCTGATTTCTCACAAACTTGCCCGAGCATATCTTACAGAAAGCGATGCAGGAGCGGTGGTTTGGATCAATATTGGCTGTAATCTTGAAGATGAAACCACTGAACTTTGGTTCTTCCGGCTCCACCAGTCGCTCCTCTGCCTGGGTGGGTCTTGGAGATGGGGCAATATGAACGAAACAGTCGAGGAGTTCCTGAACACCAAAATTGTTCAGTGCCGAACCAAAGAACACAGGTGCTACCTCGGCCGAACGGTAGGTTTCTTCCTCAAACTCAGGGTAAACACCATCTACCAGTTCCAGTTCCTCACGCAGCTGTGCAGCCTCACGTTCACCAACCCGCTCGTCGAGTTCTGAACTTTGGATGTCTACCTCTACCTTCTCGGTAACTCGCTGTTTGTTAGGGGTAAAGAGGTTCAGCTGATGCTCGTAGATGTTGTAAACACCCTTGAAACGGGCGCCCTGACCGATAGGCCAACTCAGCGGGCGAACCTTGATTTTGAGCTCTTCTTCCAACTCGTCAAGCACATCAAACGGGTCGCGTCCCTCACGGTCCATCTTGTTGATGAAGATGATTACCGGGGTATTTCTCATGCGACACACCTCCATGAGTTTACGGGTCTGTGCCTCCACACCCTTGGCAGAGTCAACCACGATGATGGCTGAATCTACGGCTGTAAGTGTGCGGTAGGTATCCTCGCAGAAGTCCTGGTGACCTGGAGTATCCAGGATATTCACCTTATAAGGTTCTCCCTCCTGTCCGGCAGGGAGATAATCAAATTCCATTACAGATGTAGATACCGAGATACCACGCTGTTTCTCAATATCCATCCAGTCAGAAGTCGCAGTTTTGCGAATTTTGTTATTCTTTACGGCACCTGCCACCTGAATCTGTCCACCGAAAAGCAGAAACTTCTCGGTCAATGTTGTCTTACCAGCATCCGGGTGAGAGATAATGGCAAATGTTCTTCTTCTTTCTATTTCGTTCATCCTGTTGTAAATATATAATAATGTATATTCTTAAAAAGTAATCACTAATAACTAATCACTACATGTCGTCATCATCAAACTTGAGTCCCTCGGTTCGGTCTTTGATGTAATAATCGCTGAGCAGACCTATGAAGACGGTAATCTCCTTGATGGCCCTTTCGGTTTCGGGCGTAATTTCCTTCTTCTGCAGGCGCAGCATCATCACACCATAGAGGGCATCGAGGCAGGTTTCAATCTCGTTGAGATCCTTGTCGCCCCGCTGGCGCAGCTCTACGATGAAAGGCAGCACCTTGTAATATTCGGCATTGTAGATAGGAAACTTGGTGCTCTGCAGCAGCATGCCGTGCAGGTCAATGACGTCCTTGAGTATCACCTTATTAATATTAAGGTGTCCTCCCTCGCGCTTTCCCTCCTCGTTCATCATGCGAATCAGGTTGCCAAACCAGTCGAGTTCTTCCTCGCGCTGCTCAGGTGTAAAGTCGAACCGGTCTACATAATTTTTCTTGATGACAGGCAGCGAGCATCCGTAAGCTCGGATGATGTCCTCAATCTGCCACATATATAATAAGTATTCTGCGATACTTTTCTTTCTTAATTCTTGTGCTACAAACATTTTTTCTGTATAAGAAGAAACGAGCTTAAGCCCTATTAACTATAAACTCTAAAGCGGCTAAAGCCCCTATAAACTATTAACTATAAAACTCTTTAAAATTCCGGCAGATGATACAGATTGAAAATCGTGCCGAAGAGAGCGATCATGGAGAAGATGATGACCACGCTGCCTATTACCTTATTGATAATGACGATGCCGTTGGTATCAAACTTGTTCCTAATCTTGTCGACGAGCCAAGTGAGTCCGAACCACCACAGCAGGGCTCCGAAGACGATGCTGAGGTAACCCACGCCCATTTCTACCGGCATATCAGGCACCACGAAGGCAAACTGTGCGAAAGTGGCCATGAAGAGGAACACGATGAGCGGATTGGAGAGCGTTACGAGAAACGCCGTTATACCGTTGTGCATCAGCGTGCCCTGCTTGTTGCTCGGCTTGTGCATGTTCTTCATCGGGTCACTCTTGAAGCAGTAGATTCCAAACACGAGGAGCATCAGGCTTCCGAAAATCTGAAGATAGAACTTGTTCTCGGAGTTGCTCACAAAATCCATCACAAAACTCATGCCCAAGCCTGTGAATAAGGCATATACGATGTCGCTGCATGCGGCACCCACACCTGTTACAAAACCATACCAGCGGCCCTTGTTGAGCGTGCGCTGGATGCAAAGGATGCCTACCGGACCCATAGGGGCTGAGGCAAGAACACCGATGACGATTCCTTTAAAAATGAAGTCAAGGATGTTTATCTCAATTGGAAATGCTAAATTCATCTTAGTATCATTACAATTTCTAACAGTCGGCAAAGTTACAAAATTTCGGGCACAAAGCACAATTTTTTCGCCTAAAAGTTCATTTTATATCCGTTTTTTATATTTTCGGGCACGGATTACACGGATTACGCGGATGTTCTGCATGAATATAAACAGGATTTAGGGCAACAGAGAAACTTCGGACAGCAAATCATCTGGCAGAAAAAAAAGAAAATTAAAATTTTTTATATTTAAAAATAAACGAGATTCAAAAGTTTTCAGTATCTTTGCCGAGAAATAAAATAATTCTAACTAATTTTAAATAATTAACATGACAGATAATACACTTAAACCGTACGTAATAGGCCTTGACCTCGGCGGTACAAATTCAGTTTTTGGCATCGTAGATGCTCGCGGAGAGATCAAAGCAACAACTGCCATCAAAACAGGCGGTTACGAAAAAGTTGAAGACTATGTGAAGGCAGCCGTAGAAGCTCTCCAGCCTATCATTGATACGGTAGGCGGCATTGACAAGATTAAGGCAATGGGTATCGGTGCGCCAAACGCAAACTATTATAATGGAACCATTGAATTCGCTCCAAATCTTCCTTGGGCTCACGACGGAGTGGTACCATTGGCCGACTTGTTCAGCAAAGCCCTCGGCGGCTTGCCTGTAGGTATGACCAATGATGCCAACGCTGCTGCGCTCGGCGAGATGACATACGGTGTAGCAAGAGGCATGAAAAACTTCATCGACGTTACGCTCGGTACAGGCGTTGGCTCTGGTATCGTCATCAACGGACAGATGGTTTACGGCTGCGACGGATTCGCAGGCGAATTGGGTCACGTTACCATGGTACGTGGCAAAGAGGGTCGTATCTGCGGATGCGGCCGTACAGGATGTCTCGAAGCTTACTGCTCTGCCACTGGTGTGGCTCGCACAGCACGCGAGTTCCTCGAGAAGAGCGATGAGCCTTCATTGCTCCGCGAGATGAACCCTGAGGATATTACATCTTATGATGTGAGCGTTGCTGCAGGCAAGGGCGACAAGTTGGCGCTGCGTGTATACGAGTTTACCGGCAAGATGCTCGGTGAGGCTTGTGCTGATTTCGCAGCCTTCTCTTCACCAGAGGCTTTCGTCTTCTTCGGTGGTCTGACCAAGGCTGGCGACCTCATCATGAAACCTATCCAGAAGGCTTATGATGAGCACGTGCTCCGCACCTTCAAGGGTAAGGCTAAATTCCTTGTTTCTACCCTTGATGGCAGTTCTGCTGCCGTACTCGGTGCGAGTGCAGTGGCTTGGGATATGTAAAGGGTTGTAAAAACAAAAAGGTTTAATTTTCCATTTTTGGAAAAATCAGTTTAGGTAATATGCTTCGCGAAACTCGTGAGAGGATTGTAGCGAGGATTAAGATTGTTAGGAAAAGCCTGGCACTCGAGAGAGCGTCAGGCTTTGCTTTTTCTTATCATAAAACAAAAAACCTCAACAACCACCATGCGGTCATGGTTGTCATTAAGGTCATTGGTCATTAAGCTTTTTCCAACCAGTTTCTCACCATCTTCTTGCCGTCTGGCGTCAGCACGCTTTCCGGATGAAACTGGATACCATGAATATCATAGCTCTTATGCTTCAGACCCATGATGCAACCATCATCGCTTACTGCCGTAACGTCCAGGCAGTCAGGGAATCCCGAGCGGTCTACCACCCAAGAGTGGTATCTGCCAATCTCTATGCGCTTGTCCAACCCGTCGAAAATAACATCGTTGCCAAACTGGGTGCAAGGGGTTGCCACTCCATGATACACCTCAGAAAGATTGGTAAGCTTGGCTCCAAACGCCTCACCTATAGCCTGATGCCCCAGGCATACGCCCAGCATCGGCTTGCGGCCTGCATACTTGCGGATAACATCCATCAGCAGTCCCGCCTCCGACGGAATGCCCGGACCCGGACTCAGAATGATCTTGTCGAAGCGTTCCAGCTCCGGCAACTGGAACTGGTCGTTGCGGAACACCGTAACGTCAGCTCCCAACTCCTTTACCAGATGGGCTAGATTATAGGTAAAGGAATCGTAATTATCTATGATTACTACTTTCATCTTTTGTTATTTATTATTGATTAGTGAGTAGTGAGTACAATCAGCGAGAAATAATCACTAATAATTAATCACTATTACAACTCTTCAGCAATGTGAATCGCCTTGGTCAGCGCACCGAGCTTGTTGTTACACTCTTCTAGTTCATACTCATCATTGCTCTTTGCCACTACTCCACTACCCGCCTGGAACCAGAGTTCGCCGTTTCGGCTAATGAAGGTACGTATCACGATGGCCTGATTCAGGTCGCCGTTCAGACCGATAAAACCGATACAGCCTCCGTAGGCACCGCGGTTGTGAGGCTCCAGCTCTGATATAATCTGCATCGCTCTCACCTTAGGCGCACCGCTCAGCGTGCCGGCAGGGAAGGTATCTATAAACTCCTTGATGTGGTCGGCATGCTCATCCAACTCTCCGCTCACACGGCTCACGAGATGGATAACATGACTGTAGAACTGCATGTCCTTGTAGAAATCTACTTTCACCCCATGACAGTTGCGGCTCAGATCATTGCGCGCCAGGTCTACCAGCATCACGTGCTCGGCATTCTCCTTCGGGTCGTTGCGCAGGAATTCGGCAGCCTTGCGGTCCTGCTCCATATCTCCTGTGCGTCGGGTGGTTCCGGCAATAGGGTCGATGAACGCCTTGTTGCCCACGATGCGGTTATGGGTTTCAGGCGAAGAACCGAAGATGCGGAAACCGCCGAAGTCGAAATAGAAGAGGTAAGGCGAAGGGTTGATGCTTCGCAGCGCACGGTAGAGTTTGAAATCATCGCCCTCATATTTCTGTACGAAGCGGCGGCTCACCACAATTTGGAATACGTCTCCGCGCAGGCAGTGCTGTATGCATCGGCGTATGTTTGCCTTGTGCTCCTCATCGGTGAGCGTAGAGGTGGTTTCGCCCACCGGGTGGAAATCATAAGGTTTCACATTTGCCTTGTTCACCGCCTTGAGCAGTTCGTCGAGCTCTGGAAGTGAAGAGTGAGGATCTTCACTTTCCTGGAGCGCAATGAGCTCCATGGTGTTGTTGAAATGGTCGAAGACGATGATGTCCTTATACATGATGTAATAGATGTCGGGCGCATCATTCTTCTCCATGGTGGTATCCTTGACAGGGATGTTCTCAAAATATCTCACCGCATTGAAGGTGGTGAATCCATAGAGTCCGCAGAACTCCTTGCTCTCGCCCTCTACATGGAAGGAAGAGATGAAGTCGTTGATACTCTTTGAGATGGCGAGTTTGCACTCCTCGCCCTGATCGGCACCGAAGGCAGGAAGCTGCTCTTTCTCTACTCTTCCGTCGGGATAGGTCTTGATGACCTCACCATGACTCACGGCGATGCTTGCCAGCGGATGCACACCGATGAAGGAGCGCGAATTCTCGGAACCATGATAGTCGGAACTCTCCATCAGAGCCGACTGCGGATAAATATCTCTCAGTCGCATGTAGACTCCCACCGGCGTATAGAGGTCGGCGAGAATCTTGCGGGTAACTGTCTTGTAATTAAACTTCATTTAATTTATAATTTACTGTATATAGTTTACAACTTACAGTTTATAGCATGAACCGCTTTGACAATCGTGCTCAACGGCGCAGCCTCTGTTAACTATTAACTATAAACTATTAACTATTTAAAAATTGCCGTATTCTCCCGCCATTTCCTTGTGCGCGAGATAGGTTTCTACATCCTTGTCGCCACGGCCTGATACGGTGAGCACCACCACATCATCCTTCTTGAACTTCATCTTCTTCAGGGCTGCCACGGCGTGCGCACTCTCAACAGCCGGAATGATGCCCTCCATGCGGGTGAGCTCGTAACCGGCGTAGATGGCCTCATCGTCCTTGATGGCGAGTACATGGCTCCTGCCCGATGTGGCAAGGTCGGCGTGCATAGGGCCGATGCCCGGATAGTCGAGACCGGCACTGATGGTAAAGGCTTCCTCTATCTGTCCGTCCTCGGTCTGCATCACGAGGGTGCGTGCTCCGTGGATGATGCCCTCTGTACCGCAGTGCATGGTGGCAGCGGTATAATCGGTATCTATTCCGTGTCCGGCAGCCTCAGCCAGATATATCTTCACGCGGTCATCATCAATGTAGTGGTAGATGGTTCCGGCAGCGTTGCTTCCGCCACCCACGCAGGCGATGAGGTAATCAGGATAGTTGCGGCCTATCTTCTCCTCAAGCTGCCATTTCAGTTCTTCAGAGATTACGCTCTGCATCTTGGCAACAATGTCTGGATAAGGGTGCGGACCCATGGTAGAACCTACAATGTAGAAGGTATCCTGTGGGTGGCAGCACCAGTCGCGTATGGCCTCAGAGCAGGCATCGCTCAGCGTCATGTTGCCGGTGCGCACAGGGTTCACCTTGGCTCCCAGCATCTTCATACGCTCTACGTTGGTATGCTGGCGTTCCACATCGGTGGCACCCATGAAAATCTCACACTTCATGTTCATTAGGGCGCATACCGTAGCTGTAGCCACACCGTGCTGTCCGGCTCCGGTTTCGGCAATGATGCGGGTCTTGCCCATCTTCTTGGCCATGAGAATCTGACCGATGGTGTTGTTAATTTTGTGTGCACCGGTATGGTTCAGGTCCTCGCGCTTCAGATAGAGCTGGCATCCGTACTTCTCGCTCATGCGCTTAGCATAATAAAGAGGTGAAGGGCGGCCCACATAATCTTTGAGCAGCGCACGGTATTCCTTCTTGAACTCCTCGCTCTCAATGATTGGCTTGTAAGCCTGCTGCAACTCGGTTACACATTTATATAATATCTCAGGAACATACGCTCCTCCGAATTTTCCAAAAAATCCTTTTTCGTCAACTTGATACATAATACTTAGTTTATAATTTATTATTTATAGTTTATAGAGCAAGCCTGCTATACAGCGAAGCCGCTGTTAACTATCAACTACTTTTCGAGGCACTCAAAAAGCCCATCTAAAGCCTTATCCGGATCACCGGTTTCATTGAGCAGGGTTACAAACTTGCTGCCGATGATGGCTCCCGCCGCATTATCCTGAGCACTGGTAAGGGTCTGCTTGTTGCTGATGCCAAAACCTATCATGCGTGGGTTGCGCAGATTCATGCCGTTGATGTGGTTGAAATAAGCCAGCTTGGCATCGCCGAAACTGCTCTGGGCGCCCGTGATGCTCGCGGAGCTGACCATATAGATGAAACCATCGGTATGCTCATCGATGAAACGGATGCGCTCCTCGCTGGTTTCTGGCGTAATCATCATGATGACACGGATGTCATACTTGTCGGCTATGGGTTTTACCACCTTCAGATAATCATCAAAGGGAAGGTCTGGGATGATGGTGCCGCTCACTCCGCTCTCTACGCAGCTCTTGAAGAAAGCCTCAATGCCGTAGTGCATGATTGGGTTCAGGTATCCCATCAGCACGAGTGGAAGCTGCACTTCATCCTTGATTTCCTTCAACTGAGCGAAGAGTTTCTTCACCGTCATTCCGTTATTCAGAGCCACGGTTCCGGCACTCTGGATAACAGGACCATCAGCCAACGGATCACTGAAAGGGATTCCTACCTCAATCATATCTATCCCCTTGCGCTCCATCGCCTTAATTACATCACCGGTACCTTCCAAAGTTGGGCATCCGGCGCAGAAATACAAGCTCAAAAGCTTGCGGTCTTTATTGTTTGCAAATAATGCATTTATCTTATTCATTTTTTTTACTTTTTTATTTTTTTACCTTTTTACTTTTTTACCTTTAAAAGGAATTCCTTGAGTTTCTCTACATCCTTCAGTCCCGGTTCTATCTCAAACCTGGAGTTGAGGTCGATTCCTACGCATCGGGGATGATGGAAAGACAGGATACGGGAAGCATCTTCCGGACCGATGCCGCCACTCAACAGGAATGGAACATCGCCATCATATTCATCCAGTACCTGCCAGTCAAACTGCTGACCACTTCCGCCCACCGTCTTACATTTGGTGTCGAAAAGGAAGTAGTCAACAGCGCCTACATACTCCTTATATTTCTGAATGTCCCCGGCAGTGGAAACACTAATGGCTTTGATTATCTTCATATTCCCCTTTGCTGCACGCAGCTGCTCACACAGTTCCCTGCTCTCGCTTCCATGCATCTGCACCGCATTCAGAGAGAATGAATGAATCTTATCCAACATATTGGAAATGGAATCATTTACGAAGACTCCCACTCGGCACACATTGCGGTCAGCACCAGAGCGAGCCACCACATGACTGGCATACCGTGGAGACTTAGGATAGAAGATAAATCCCATCATATCAACGTCGAGTTGCGCAACCTGCTTTACATTACCAGGTTCACGCATTCCACAAACCTTTACAAACATTTTCTTTATTATTTCAACTGCTTAATAAACTCTTGAAGCGCCACGCCCGGGTCAGCCTGTTTCATGAACAGTTCGCCCATCAGGAAACCTCTGAAGCCGCCTTTTTCTCTCAACCGGAGAACCGTCTGCGGGGTGGAGATGCCACTCTCGCTCACCCTGCACACATCCTTCGGAAGTTTCTCTGCCAATCTGAAGCTGTTCTCCACATCCGTAAAGAAGGTTCCGAGATTTCGGTTGTTGATGCCGTACATATCCGGTTCCAGTTCAGCATACTCGAAGTCGCGCTCATTATGCATCTCGAGCAGTACCTCCATGCCCAGCTGGTGTGCCATGTTCATGAGTTGCTTACACTCCTCCTTGGTCAGGCAGGCCGCAATGAGCAGCACGGCAGAAGCTCCGCAGTATCTCGCCTGCAGCAGCTGGTATTCCTCTACCACGAAGTTCTTATATAAGATAGGTAGGGTAACGCCCACATGGCGCGCCTCCTGAATATACTCATCATATCCTCCGAAGTAATCAATGTCGGTGAGGATGCTGAGCGCCGAGGCTCCGTTCTGCTGGTAGGCGAGCGGGATGATGCTCGGCTTACCTTCCTGTTTGATCCAGCCCTTGGAAGGCGATTTGCGCTTGAACTCAGCGATGATTCCCGTCTCCGAGTTCATCAGCGCCTCCTTCATGCTTCCGCCCGGCACCTTTCCCCCATCTTCCTGCATTTTCTGCTCGGTGAGGGTTATCATCTGCCGTGGCTGGATAAAGCGCTTGCGCTGCTCAATCTCGATTCTTTTATGAGCCACAATTTCCTCTAAAATATCAGCCATTTTTTTCGTTTTTTTATTTAAGATAAAGACTGGGGAACCAGCGATGGAATCGCTGGGAACGGGGGCGCAAAGGGGGACAAAGGGGTTAAGGCTCCTTTTACCTTTTTACCCTTTTACCTTTTTACCTTTAAAGCCCCTTTAACTGTTGATCTCTACGAATTTCTTGAAGGTAGCGAGTGCCTTACCCGAGTCAATGCTCTCTCTTGCTATCTCCACACATTCCTCTATGCTCTTCTGTCCCTTCTCCATTACCTGGATGCCGAAGGCTGCATTGGCGAGAACGATGTTCTTCTGGGCTGGGAGGGCACGGTTTTCAAGCACTGCATCAAAGATGTCCTTAGCCTCTTCCTCGGTTGCTCCGCCTCGCACCTCTTCCGGTTTGGCTATCTCGAAACCGAGATCCTGAGGCTTGAAGATCTTCTCATAGTTGTTGGTGGTTACCTTGAAGTCGCTGGTGAGTGAAATTTCATCATATCCGTCGATGCTGTTCACAATGCCGTAGTCGATGCCCAACTTCTGGTAAACCTGGTTGTAGAGGCGCATCTGGTCGAGATTGGCTACACCCAGCAACTGGCACTTAGGCTGACTAGGATTTACAAGAGGACCTAACAGGTTGAACACGGTAGGAAACTGCAAAGCCTTGCGAATAGGACCCACAAACTTCATTGCCTTGGCGAAGAGCTGGGCATGAAGATAAACGATGCCTGCCTCATTGATGCTGCGGTTCAGCTTGTCTATATCATCGGTAAACTGGACACCGTGGTTCCTGATGACGTTGCTGGCACCGCTCACCGAAGTAGCCGCATAGTTGCCGTGCTTTGCCACCTTGTAACCCGCACCCGCAATGACGAAGCAGGAAGTAGTAGAAATGTTAAAGGTGTTCTTGCGGTCACCACCGGTTCCCACCACGTCAATGTAGCGGTCGCAATCCAGGATGGCTGGCACGTCTGTGGCAAGAATTCCGTCACGGAAACCGAGCAGTTCATCTACCGTTACGCCTCTCATCTGCAAACCGGTGAGCAGGGCTGTAATCTGTTCCTCAGGAAATTCACTCTTGGTGATTCCTACAATGATGTCTCGGGTTTCCTCACGGGAAAGTTCCTCATGGTTCAACATTCTGTTCAAAATGTCCTTCATTTCCATAGTTAATATCTCCTATATTTTTTGTTTTTATTTTTCGTTGTAAAAGAAAAGGGGCCTGTCGTAAGTACGGCAGACCCCTAGTATATTATGTTGTTCACATCCACATACAGCGTCTCGACTCACGACTTCTGGAATCTTGAGTTACGCCACCACCATGATGTAGATACGAATGTATTCATATTGCTTTTTCTTTTAATTGTTTGTTACTACCAAAAACGAGGCGTTTCTTTCTTTTTAACGAAAAGATTCTCCTTCGTTCTTCATTTCTACTGCAAAAGTACAGTTTTTCTTTTAAACTACAAACTTTTTGTCGAGAAATTTTAAGATTTAACACTATTTTATCATCTAAATCACCATTTCGCCCACTTTTTCTTCCCCTTCTCTCCCCTACACCTTTTTATACATACGGAGAAAAGAAAAAAATATTTCATTATATTTAGGGAGAAAAGAAAAAAATATTTCGCCGAAATGTAATAATCTGCCAGACGTGCCGTTATTTATCTAGAGGACAGGTAACAGGCGGAGGAAAACTCCACAGAAAGAAATGCCCGTTCTTGAAAGCAACAGATAAAAGTAGTATTCATTCAAAAAAAGATTCACGCCTATGAAGCAAGTATTTACACCAAAGAAAATGAGACCTTCGGCTCAGACCATCTACTTCATCAAGCAGATAGCCTACTCCTATCATACCATGGTGCAAAATGGGAAGCTAAAGGTGTGCTATCCTAACTAAAAGAAGAAGAAAGATGAAAACAATGGTATCCCCTTCATTGCTCTCAGCCAACTTCATTGACTTGAAGAGTGATATAGAGATGATTAACAAGAGTGAGGCCGACTGGCTCCACCTCGATGTGATGGATGGTGTCTTCGTGCCCAACATCTCGTTCGGCTTCCCTGTAATAGAAGCCGTGAGCAAGGTGTGCACCAAGCCCCTCGACGTCCACTTTATGATACAGCACCCGGAAAATTACATTGAGCAGACTGCCAAGCTCGGTGCCATGATGATGAACGTGCACTACGAGGCCTGCACCCATCTGCACCGCACCATCCAGCAGATTCATGCAGCAGGCATGAAGGCAGGAGTTACCCTCAACCCTTCTACCCCGGTATGTGTGCTGGAAGACATCATCTGCGCTGTAGACATGGTACTTTTGATGAGCGTTAACCCAGGCTTCGGCGGACAGAAATTCATCGAGAACACCATCAAGAAGATAGGCCGTCTGCGCCAGCTCATCAAAGAGAGCGGAAGCCAGGCACTCATCGAGGTAGATGGCGGCGTGCAGGCAGAAACTGCTCCAAGACTGGTAAAAGCCGGAGTAGACGTGCTGGTAAGCGGAAGTTATGTATTCAAGAGCACAGACCCTTATGCTACCATCCATGCCTTGAAAGAACTCCACTAATCAAGATTCAGATAGATATTGTGCTCCTTAGCCATCTTGCGGAGGTTAAGGAGCGCATAACGCATTCTTCCTAGACTCGTATTGATGCTCACATTGGTACATTCGGCTATGTCCTTGAAAGACATCTGCTGATAAAAACGCATATAAACTACTTCGCGTTGTGGAGCCGGCAGAAAGTCTACCAGTTTCTTCACATCACGGAGCACCTGTTTGCGTACCATCTCCTGCTCAGCACAGTCTGCCTGAAAATCTTCGCCTCGCAGACAGGAAAGATCATTACCGTTCCCCTGTTCTACCATGCGGAACACACACTGACTGCGATAACCATCGATGATGACATTATGCGCTATGCGCATTAACCACGAAATAAATTTGCCCGAACTGGAATACTGGCCAGCATGCAAACGACTGATTGCCTTCACGAATGTCTCCTGGAAGATATCATTCGCCAGATCCTCATCGTGAACCACGAAAAGGATATAAGAGAACAGTTTTACCTCGTTGCGGGAAAGCAACAGGTCAAAGGCTCTGTTGTCACCCCCGACATAAGCCAGGGCCAACTCTTCGTCTGTCATTTCATTGAGTTTACTCATTTTCTTAATCTTATTTTATTCATTAAGTAAATGTCTATCTAATAGGCTACCCAGTATTTATTGCGTTAATAATGTTAAATATCGTTGCAAAGGTAATATTTTATTTTGAAAACGCCAAACTTTTTGGCAAAAACATTTATTTTTAACATTACCCGTACTTGTTTTCCAAATAAAATTCGTAACTTTGCACCGATGTGTTAAGCATCAAACCCAACAAACGAATAAACTGATTCATACAAACGAATAAATACATTTAAAAATCATAAAACTAGAACAAAGACAATGAAGAAATTCTTTAAGACCCTACTCGTTGCTCTGCTCCTCATCCCTACCTGCGCTTGGGCAGATAATGGATGGAACGATGCTGAATATCAGCGCATTGAACAGAGCATACAGTTGCCTAACATCAAGCAGGCAACCAAGAAGTATGTAATTTCTGCCTATGGAGCCAAGCAGAACGCTTCGGCTGCACAGAACCAGAAGGCAATCAACAAACTCATCGCCCTCGTTTCTAAGAAAGGTGGCGGTACCGTAGTCATACCGAAGGGTACCTGGCGCACAGGAGCCATTGAGATGAAGAGCTTCGTAGAACTGAATCTCGAAGAAGGTGCCGTACTGCAGTTTGCCTTTGAGCCAAAACTCTATCCGCTGGTTCGCACCGCATGGGAAGGACTGGCATGCTGGAACTACTCTCCATGCATCTATGCCTACAAGGTTTCCGACATCGCCATTACCGGTAGAGGTACCATCGACGGAGGCGGCAACAATGATACATGGTGGCAGTGGAACGGCAACCCTCACTTCGGATACAAGGAGGGCGTAACCAAGGAACACCAGAAGATGGGCTCCCGCGCCAGACTGCAGAAAATGGCAGAAGACGGCGTGCCTTTTGATGAGCGTAAGTTCGGTATGGGACAGGGTCTCCGCCCTCAGCTCGTCAACTTCGTACGCTCTGAGCGCATCCTCATCAAGGATGTAAAGATGATCAACTCGCCTTTCTGGGTGATGCACCCTCTGCTCTGCAAGGACATCACGGTAGACGGCGTAACTGTTTGGAACGAAGGACCTAACGGAGACGGATGCGACCCTGAGGCATGCGAGAATGTACTCATCCAGAACTGTATCTTCCACACCGGCGACGACTGCATCGCCATCAAGAGCGGACGAAACAACGACGGTCGTCTCTGGAACAAACCATCCAAGAATATCATCATCCGCAACTGCCGCATGGAAGACGGACATGGTGGCGTAGTCATCGGTTCTGAGATTTCAGGCGGATGCGAGAATGTATACGCCGAGAACTGCGAGATGGATTCTCCTCACCTGGAGCGCATCCTCCGCATCAAGACCAACAACTGCCGCGGCGGACTCATCCAGAACATCCACATGCGCAAGGTTACCGTAGGACAGTGTAAGGAAGCCGTGCTCAAAATCAACCTCGACTATGAGCCAAGAGAGGCTTGCTACCGCGGATTTGAACCTACCGTGCGCAACGTGAGCATGGAAGATGTTACCTGCCAGAAGAGTAACTACGGTGTGCTCATCATCGGTGGAAACAAGGTAGAAAACGTATACGACATCCATGTAAAGAACTGTAAGTTCGACGGTGTCATCAAGCAGCCTACCAAGGTTACCGGCAAGACAAGAAACGTGAAGTTTGACAACCTCATCATCAACGGCTCCCTGGTTCTCAACAAGGAAGACCGTCCTTACCAGACCTACTCAGAGTGGCTCACTCACAGCGAGATGCAGCGCGTACCTCAGTCTTACCTGCTCGACTTCAGCAAGAAGCCAAAGTGGAGCTACGTAATGGGCATTGAGATGGAAGGTATGCTCGACACCTACCTCCATTACAAAGGCGGAAAGAGCACCTTCAAGGGAGCTGATGCCGAAGCCAACAACGAGGCAATCATCAACTATCTGAAAGAATATCCAGCCAAGATGATTGACGAAAAGGGAAACATCACAGGCTACAAATATGAGGATTTCAACCTCGACAATGTGCGCACTGCGAAGTTCATCCTCCGCATGCACAACCTCTTCCCTAGCAAGAGCAGCGAACTGGCACTGAAGACGCTCTTCAAGCAGTTGCAGAACCAGCCTCGCACCAAGGAAGGCGTTTACTGGCACAAGGCAATCTACGCCAACCAGGTTTGGCTCGACGGCATCTTCATGGGACTGCCTTTCTACTGCAACTACGCCGTTCAGAACCTCAAGCCTAAGAAGGCGAAGAAGATTCTCGACGATGCGGTAGACCAGATTGTGAAGACCGACCTGCGTACCTACGACGAGAAGACCCAACTCTGGAAGCATGCTTGGGACGAAACCCACAGCCAGTTCTGGGCAAACAAGGAAGATGGAAAGAGCCAGCATACCTGGGCAAGAGCCCTCGGATGGTACGTCATGGCGATGACCGAATGCCTTGATGCCATGCCTGAAGATTATGCTCGCCGCGGCGAAATCATCACCTTATTAAATAAGGCTATGAAGAGCGTGGTGAAATATCAGGATAAGAAGACGGGTGTATGGTACGATGTGATGGACGTAAAGGATCCTCGCAACTACCTCGAGAGCACCGCTTCAAGCATGTTTGCCTATGTTCTCCTCAAGGGTTACCGCAAGGGATACCTCGGAAAGGAATATCAGGAAGCAGGTATCAAGGCTTATGAGGGTATCCTGAACAACTTCATCAAGGTAAACCCAGACAAGACCATCAGCCTTACACGCTGCTGTGCTGTCAGCGGACTCGGCCCTGGCCCTGGTCCATACGTCAAGAAGCCAAACTTCAAGCGCGATGGAAGCTTCGACTATTACATGAGCGAGCCTATCCGCGACAATGATGCCAAGGGCGTAGGTCCTTTCATCTGGGCTAGTCTGGAAATGGAAATGCAGGGACTGAATAAGTAAACTGCTAAGATTTGAATACATCATTTTTAAAATGAATAACAAGAAAATATTAACAAGTATGGCAGCAGCGCTTATGAGTGCTGCAGCTTTGGCACAAGCTCCAGCCTTTCCGAGCGCAGAAGGTCACGGAAGATACGTAACCGGCGGAAGAGGCGGAAAAGTAGTACACGTAACCAACCTCAACGACAGCGGAACGGGTTCTTTCAGAGAGGCTGTCAAGTCGGGTAATAGAATCATTGTCTTCGATGTGGCTGGCGTCATCGCCCTGAAGTCTGATCTCAAGTTTGCTGACAACATCACCATTCTCGGACAGACAGCCCCATCTCCGGGCATCACCCTGCGCTATTATACAGTTCAACCGGGCAACAACAATATCATCCGCTTCCTCCGCATACGCCGCGGAGAGGAAAAGAACATCAATGACGGTGCGGATGCTACCTGGCAGCGCAACAAGACCGGCATCATCTTCGACCACTGTTCCTTCAGCTGGAGCATCGATGAGGTGGCTTCATTCTACGACAACAACAATTTCACCATGCAGTGGTGTACTGTAGCCGAAAGCCTCACCAATCCGGGCCACTCCAAAGGAGCACACGGCTATGGTGGTATCTGGGGCGGTAAGCTAGCCAGCTTCCACCACAACTTCGTAGGCCATCTCATGAACCGCGGTCCTCGATTCAATGGTGCCAGATATGGATGGACAGGCTATACTTCCAACAAGGAATACAGCACCTACAAATGGCAGAACGCCGTACAGGCAGAGAACGTCGATTTTCGAAACTGTGTGATGTATAATGCACAAGGAACCTGCTATGGCGGTCCGGGCGGAGGACAGATCAACATCGTGAACAATTACTACAAGGCTGGACCTAGCCAGGGACTTAAAGGAACTACTCTGAATGGTCTCAAGGTAGATGTAAGCACAGGCAAGGAACGTGGCAACCAGGAACGTATCACCCTGGTTACCTTATCTAACAGCAGCAACTCCGACAAGAATCATCCTGAGTTATACGACATGACCAGCCGTTACTTCATCAACGGAAACACCACCGAAACCACCAAGGGTTCTGTTACCAAGAATCAGGATTGGAAAGGTATCAGCTACGACAAAGGCATTCCAAGCCTGAACGGAGAATACTACAGTCCGGATGCCAAAAACTTTTATGGTGACAATGTTGCCCATGTAACCATCAGCGGCAAGTCTTGTGTCAAGATCAAAATGGACGCTCCTGCTCCAACAGGAGAGGTTACCACCCACTCTGCTGCCGAAGCATTACGTAAAGTACTGGCATACAGCGGAGCCTCACTCTACCGCGATGAGATTGATGCCCGCTACATGGAAGAAGCAAAGACAGGTACAGCCAAGTACAAGGGAAGTATTACCAAATCACCTGGCATCATCGACAAGGTATCAGATGTAAACGGTTACACCGAGGCAAACTTCGGCACCGCTTCTCGCCCAGCCGACTTCGACACCGATAAGGACGGAATCCCAGATGCATGGGAGATTGCCAACGGCTTAGATCCAAACGATGCCGCTGACGCCCTGACCTATTCGCTTGACAGCAAGGAGTACTACACCAACCTTGAGGTTTACGCCAATTCGCTGGTTGAGGACATCATGAAGCAGGGCAATGCCGATACAGAGAACAAGGTAGATGAATACTATCCTGCATGGAAGAATCCTACAGACATCTCACAAATCACCGGTTCCAATCCAAGTGAACTGGTCAAAGTAAAGTATTACAGCCTCAACGGCACCCTCCTTTCTGCTCCTCAAAAAGGCATCAACATCCGCAAGATGTTATTTAAGAACGGAAAGACCGTAACAATACTCTGTTAATTCTTATGTAATCGATTGAAAATGAGAGAGTTAATTAACGT